>ENA-OPSO01000989-OPSO01000989.1-human-gut-metagenome-genome-assembly--contig:-NODE-989-length-11254-cov-3.073667_pt1 | contig 11254 bp, 7 predicted proteins | sample MGYA00241455_ERZ501902 | MGnify/ENA primary metagenome ERZ501902 (study PRJEB25962, sample SAMEA2042405) | human gut metagenome | biome: human gut; feature: human-associated habitat; material: faeces...
TCTGACATATTCCGCCTGACCGCCATCAATTCGACAACCTAAAGCCCAACCGCCATTAGGATCAGTACAGTTATTCACATATCCATGCTTACAGAAAAAACACTCACCGCAGAAAGTTTCGACATTCACAGTCACACTGTCACCAGGCTTCACCGAAGTGACATCAGCCCCCACTTGTTCTACCACACCTACCATCTCATGCCCGACAGTTATTCCGGGCACAGCACGCGGCACACTGCCATGTTTAATATGAATATCACTGGTGCAGATGCTACCAAGTGTTACACGCACGATTGCATCCCGTGAATCCTTTATTTCCGGTCTCGCTTTCTCCTGCAATTCAAACTTTCCGTGTTCAATATATGTGTATGCAAGCATAATATCCTCCTTGTTCATTAATGTATACCTTGCAAAGATAATGATTTCATTGGCAAAACAAATCTCTTTTATCACGTTCAATACTCCCAAACCGAATCTCACTCTATATTTATAACAATACAAAGCTGAATAAAGTCATTCACTGTTTTTTCTACTTCAGTTTTGATATTCTGGAAAATATTCTTACTTTTATATCCCAAATAATAAATAAAAACAGCTGCACGACTTATTATATTTACACACAAGCCTATGATAGATACTTCCGAAAATCTGATTATTATAAAAGGACAAATCAAGACTCCCGAAATAGAGAGCTGCCAAAATCATAATGACAACTATAAGGTAGTATTCCGGAATGTTCCCAGTGTGTATACTTACAAAGAAGAAAATGTCCTTTGGCTGACTGATCCTGACAAACCGGACCCCAATAATTATCAAATAATCAGTAAAGGGAGAACTTTATCAAACATCAAAGCCTTATCTATTTTTAAGGCCGGATCACACAACTATTGGCACATTCGTTTTCTGAATGGTAAAGAGTATGATTACAGAGAAAAGGACTTAGAAATTATCGAATCATGCTTGGGAGAGAGTCGTTCGAAAAGTATATTCGAATATTTGAAGAAAGTTGCCGATGCGAACGAATTGAAAGCTGATGACGGAACGAAGCTATTGGCAAAACAATATGAAAAGATTCATTTCATCGCAAACAACAGAGCTATTGCTGTATATCTGAATCCTCAAAAATATAAAATGCAGACCCAGCCTGCCTCAACCTTGATTTTTCCTTTCGGTTGTAATGCAAGCCAGCAAAAAGCAGTCCAGGCAGCTTTTGAGAATCAAATCAGTATTGTGCAAGGACCTCCGGGAACTGGAAAGACCCAAACGATTCTGAACATCATTGCCAATATCCTTGTGCGTGGTAAGACTGTTCAAGTAGTATCTAATAATAACTCCGCCATTGTCAATGTACTTGAGAAGTTATCCAAATACGATATGGGATTCATTGTTGCATTGCTTGGCAGCACAGCTAACAAAGAGAAATTCATCGAGACTCAAGAAGAGGAAAAACAATATCCGGAGAACTTTGAGTCATGGCATGATGCGGATGCCGACCAACCTCAAATTCTCAATCTGATACATCATCAGACAGAAGAACTAAAAAGCATATTTTCCAAACAGGAACGCCTTGCCATGGCAAGACAGGAAATACAAGCTTTAAAAATAGAGTGGCAACATTATCTGCAAGAGTTCGGAACAAAAGAATTTACTCTCCAACAACGGAAAAGTTCCAGCTCGGCAGACCTTCTGAATTTATGGAATGAATGTCAGCAATTTGCAGAAAAAGAACAATCATCAAGTTTTCGGGGAATAGCTGCTTTTATTCAACGGTTGAAATGGTTCTTCTTTAAATTCAGGAGCAAAGCGATTTGTAAAATCCCCGATAAAAGTTTTTATAACCGGGAGATGAGTTTGATTATCGCCGACTTCCAAATCTTATTCTACCAAACAAAGTATGCAGAGCTGGAAGTCGAAATAGACACATTAGAAAAGGAGCTTGCCAACAAAGATGCAGCAGAAATGGCTAGACAAATGGCCGATACATCAATGAAATATCTAAAGAATCAGTTATTTCATACCTATGGCAATAATCATGACAAGCCCATCTTTACGCTCCCTGATCTAAAAAATAATTGGCGAGAGGTACAGAAAGAATACCCTATTATCTTAAGTACGACCTTTTCATCATTAAGCAGTCTGCAACGAGATGCTGTATATGATTATATCATTATGGACGAAGCATCACAGGTTTCCGTTGAGACCGGAGCTTTAGCCTTGTCATGTGCTAAAAATGCAATCATTGTCGGTGACACCATGCAACTTCCCAATGTGGTCACGGAAGAAAATAAGGAAAAGCTAAACTTTATCGCTAATGCGTGCCTGATTAAGCCGGAATATGATTGTGCCAATATGAGTTTTTTGCAATCCGTCTGCAAAGTTATTCCGAATATACCGCAGACCTTGTTACGGGAACATTATCGATGCCATCCCCGAATTATCAACTTCTGTAATCAGAAATTTTATGGTGGAGATCTTGTCATCATGACACGTGATAAAGGAGAAGAGGATGTCATTTGTGCCATACGGACAGCCAAAGGTAATCACTCCCGCAGTCACATGAATCAACGGGAAATAGATGTTATCAAAGAGGAAGTACTACCGAATCTATCTTATGAAACAGATGAAATTGGCGTCATAGCTCCATATAAAAAACAAGTAGATGCAGTAAAATCCGCACTTGAAGAGGATATTGATGTTGCAACAGTCCATAAATTTCAGGGAAGAGAAAAGGATGCTATCATTATGACCACTGTCGACGATGTCATCACTTCCTTTTCCGACGATCCCAACCTGCTCAATGTTGCTGTTTCGCGGGCTAAGTCACAATTCTATTTAGTCGTATCGGGAAACGAACAACCCAAAGACTGCAATATCAGCGATTTGATTGCTTATATCGAATATAACAATGGCACTGTTTCCACCAGTAAGATTCATTCTATATTCGATTATCTATATGAGCAATATACAGATGCCCGAATTGCCTATTTGAAGAAACACAAGAAAATATCCGAATACGATTCCGAGAATCTTACATTCGCCTTACTCGAGGATATCCTGAAAGAGAATATCAATATGCGTCATTTGAATATTATTTGCCATTTACCACTCTATATGTTGATTCAGGATTATTCTCTATTGAATGAAGAGGAAAGCAAATATGCTGCAAATATAAATACTCATATTGATTTTCTGATTTATAATCGTGTGAGTAAACAACCGGTATTGGCTATTGAAACAGATGGTTATACATTCCACAAATCGGGAACGAGTCAGTCAGAACGTGATATTAAAAAGGATCGTATCTTAGAGTTGTACGGAATTCCATTGGTGAGATTGTCTACTATTGGTAGTAATGAGAAGAAAATTATTGGAGATAAGTTAAGCGAAGTATTACATTTACATTAGAATAACCATCTCAAACTATATTTTTAACATACATTTTTTGCTCAAATAAAAGTTTTTGCAGGTTCTAGCCATAGAAAGAAGAAATTTTACTCCATTTATAATAACAACATCAGTAATAATGCCTACATTTACTCCCAATTTAAAGTACGACAACATTATGGAATATAGATTATCAAGTCATAGCGGAGATTTATTCTTTGATCTGAAAGAAAATAATGAAGAACAATATCTCAAAATAACCCAAAGTAAAAATATAGGTTCCGGAAATTTCAGAAGAGAAAAAATATTCATAGATCGTTCAGAGCTATTACAATTCAGAGATGCTATCAACAAAGCTATTGAATATTGGTCTTTAGAAATAAAAAGAGAAAATAAACCAGAGAAAAAATATTCTTTAGAAGAAAAGAGACAAGAATACGGAAATGCTTATTTACCTTGGGAAAAAGAAGCTGACGAATATCTAATTCGCTTATATGAAGAAGGAAAAAGCATCAAAGAATTAACAGAAATCTTTGAACGTAATAATGGTGCTATCCGTTCAAGATTGAAAAAACTCGGGAAATTATAATAAAAAACACACTAAATGTTAAGATAAACATTACTGATTATTCGTATTTTTGTATTAATGCATTCAATGTTTTTGGAAAACATTGAATGCATATAAAATATAAATCGCAATAGTAAAAAAATAGTTATAAGTATGGCAAAGACAAATACAGCCGAATTAGGATTTGAAAAACAAATATGGAAAGCAGCTGATTTATTACGTGGCAACATGGATGCATCAGAATATAAATCAGTCGTTTTAGGACTTATTTTCCTTAAATATATATCAGACAGTTTTGAAGCAAAACATCAAGCTCTCATCAATGAAGGAGAAGGCTTTGAGGAAGATAAAGATGAATATTCCTATGAGCATATTTTCTTTGTACCCAAAGAGGCTCGTTGGTCGGTCATAGCAGAAGCAGCGCATACTCCGGAGATTGGCACTGTCATTGACAATGCCATGCGACTGATAGAGAAAGAAAACCCTCGTTTAAAAGGGATTCTTCCTAAAAACTTCGCACGACCAGAATTAGATAAACGCCGTTTAGGGGATGTTGTGGATTTATTTACAAACGTTCAAATGAAAGAACATGGGGACAGTAAGGACATACTAGGGCGTACCTATGAATATTGTCTCTCCAAATTTGCAGAAGCAGAAGGAAAACTTGCCGGTGAATTTTTTACACCATCATGTATTGTCCGTACATTAGTTGAAGTGCTTCAGCCATATAGCGGACGTGTATACGATCCGGCTTGCGGCTCTGGTGGCATGTTTGTACAATCAGCCAAATTTATCGAACGACATCATGGAAATATCAATAACATATCAGTATTCGGCCAAGACAGCAACCCTACTACATGGAAAATGGCTCAAATGAATCTGGCGATTCGAGGCATTGAGCCTGACCTTGGAAAATTCAACGCTGACACATTTTTTGATGACCAGCATCTTACACTAAAGGCTGATTACATTCTAGCAAACCCTCCGTTTAACCTAAGTGATTGGGGAGCAAACAAACTTCAGGATGATGTACGCTGGAAATATGGTATACCTCCTGCTGGAAATGCCAACTTTGCCTGGCTTCAACACATGATTCATCATCTTTCCCCCAAAGGACGTATAGGAATGGTACTTGCCAATGGTTCTCTATCCTCGCAAACAGGCGGTGAAGGAACTATCCGCGAAAATATTATAAAGGCAGATCTAATAGAAGGTATCATAGCATTACCTTCCCAACTTTTTTATACGACAGGTATTCCAGTCTCTTTATGGTTCCTCAACCGGGCTAAAAAACAAACGAATAAAATACTGTTCGTTGATGCCCGAAACATGGGTAGCATGATTACCCGTAAACTCCGTGAATTATCCGAAGAAGATATAATGAAAATAGCGGGTACTTTTGATGCTTTCAATTCAGGAACTTTAGAAAATGAAAAAGGTTATTGTGCTGTTGTATCAATAGAGGATGTAGCCAAACAAGATTATATCCTCACCCCGGGACGGTATGTAGGAATTGCAGAAACAGAAGATGACGGAGAACCGTTTCAAGAAAAAATGGAACGTTTGACTTCTGAATTATCTGATTTATTTGCACAATCCCATGACCTCGAAGAAGAAATTCGCAAACAATTATCTAGTATAGGATTCACAATCAAATAAATATTACTATATTCTTCGATTTATTAATTAACTCAATAATAGAAGAATATGAAAGAAAATTTGATTCAAGAAATTAGCAATGCGATGACAGATGTTTTAAGTATAGAACAAATGGCTCAACTTAATGGAGTATTACTTCAAGTTATAAGTAAATACACTATTACAAAAGACGGTGAGAAAGAGCATGAAAATGCTGCTACAAACGACCGTCTGCTTGAAATCTTTCTGTCCGCAAAGCAAGTTGAAGGTTGTACTACTCCGACTATCAAATATTATAGTTCAACAGTCAAACAACTTTTCAAGACTATGCCTAAAAAAGTAGTAAACTATTCTACAGAAGATATACGAGCATATTTGGCTGTATTCCAACGCAAGCATAAGTCCAGTAAAGTGACAATAGATAATATTCGACGAATCTTTTCTTCCTTCTTTTCATGGCTTGAAGAAGAGGATTATATTATAAAGAGTCCTATACATAGAATCCATAAAGTAAAAACCGGCACACAAATCAAAGAAGTGCTTACTGATGAGAACATCGAGCACCTTCGCGACAACTGTACGGAAATTCGTGACCTTGCAATGATTGATCTCTTATGCTCAACCGGAATGCGTGTCGGTGAATTAGTAAAACTAAACCGAGAAGACATCAACTTTAACGAACGAGAATGCATCGTTTTTGGCAAAGGCAATAAAGAACGAATAGTATATTTCAATGCAAGAGCCAAAATACATTTACAACAATATCTTAGCTCCCGTAAAGACAGAAACAAAGCATTATTTGTCTCTCTTGCCAAACCACATAATCGACTACAAATATCAGGCGTAGAGGTTCGGTTACGTAAAATTGGACATTCTTCAAAAATAGCTCGTGTCCATCCTCACAAATTCCGACGAACACTTGCTACAATGGCTATAGATAAAGGAATGCCTGTAGAACAAGTACAAAAACTACTCGGTCATGTAAAAATTGATACTACCATGCATTATGCTATGGTTAATCAGAATAACGTAAAACTATCTCATCGTAAATACATTAATTAAAATGCGGATAAGATACAATACATATAACAATAAGAATCATCTGTTTTACAAAAACAGGCAGATAAATGATAATTTAGAGCAGCAGGCACAGGCGTTGTTCAAGTCTTGGTTCGTGGATTTCGAGCCGTTCAAAGACGGAGAATTTGTGAATTCAGAGTTTGGAATGATACCGAAAGGATGGAGAACAGGTGTTTTTTCTGATATTATAGAAATATTATCTGGATTTGCTTTTAAATCAAATACATTTGAATTTGAAGGCAAGTACAAGTTAGTCACTATTAAAGCCGTGCAGGATGGATATTTAGAATTAAACGGAGCTGACGGTATTAATGATGTACCTGTAAAAGTCCCGAGACATTGCTTTCTTAAGAAGAAAGATATTCTATTGTCTTTAACAGGAAATGTTGGAAGATGCTGTTTAGTAAATAGTGACAATTTACTTTTAAACCAACGAGTTGCCAAGATAGAGCCTAAAAAAATAGCAGATTGGGCGTACACATATATTTTGTTCAGATTGTCTGACACTAAAACATACTTAGAAACAATTTCTCGTGGTACAGCGCAAGCGAATTTAAGTCCTATCGAAACAGCTAATATGCCTACCTTAATCCCAACTCGTGAAGTAATGGATGCTTTTTCTGTATGTGCAACACCATTAGTGAATTATTCAATGGTATTGACTATCGAAGCAGAAAAACTTGCGCAACAACGTGACACACTTCTCCCGAAATTAATGTCAGGTGAACTAAAAATTAACGATTTAACCCGCTAAATTCTCATTTATGGAAGGGATAAAAACATATATATTCAAGAATATCTGCTCAAAAATCGGTAGCGGAGCAACCCCGACAGGAGGCAAAGAAGCCTATAAAGGTGGAGATACAGCATTGATAAGAAGTCAAAATGTTTTAGACTTTTCTTTATCAAGGGATGGCTTGGCTTATATAAACGAAGAACAAGCTCAAAAACTTGATAATGTTTCTATTCAGAAAAATGACGTACTATTAAATATTACTGGCGATTCTGTTGCACGAGTATGTTTAGCTCCAAACTGGGTACTACCTGCAAGGGTAAACCAACATGTGTCTATAATTCGAGGTAAAGCAAATATGATACACAATCACTATTTACTATACTATTTGCAATACAAAAAATCGTATTTACTTTCTCTTTCACAAGGAGGTGCAACAAGAAATGCATTGACTAAAAAAATGATTGAGGACATTGAGATTCCTCTTCCCTCAATATCCTATCAAGAAAAAGTTATTTCCATTCTCTCTTCCCTTGATGATAAAATCGAGTTAAACCGCCGGATAAATGATAATTTAAAATTAATCGCCTAATATTCATTATGCTTTGGATTCGAAAATATATTAATCAAACACCGAGTTTCAACAACTTTGAAACTCATATTTCAACCATCGAAAAGACAGTTGAAACGAATCCTGCATTATGTATAGAAACCTGTAAAAGTTTAGTTGAAAGTATTTGCAAAACAATACTTGCCAATCAAAATATCGAACATGACAACTATGGGCAATTTCAAGCTTTAGTGAAGCAAACAATAAATTGTCTGATAGATGCAAATGAATGCTATAAAGATGATTTATGTGAACTTGTCAGGAGAATAGCATCAGTCTCCCAAAAACTAGCAGAAATACGAAATATTTCTGGATTTGCGTCTCACGGTCAAGACATTAACCATGTCTCAATGAGTACAACAATGTCCTTACTGGCATACAAAATAACAGATGTGTTAGGTGGGTTTATTATACATTATTACATAAATCATGCAAGTAAAAGAGACTCACGCATACATTATGAAGACTGCCAAGAATTTAACGAACTGTTTGACGAAGAAAATCCTCTGGAATTAGGTGGAGTTATTTTATCAGCTTCCGAAGCATTATATAAACAAGACTATCAAGCATACAAAGAAATATATTTTTCATATTTAGATAACTTAGAAAAAGAACGAAAATATGTCATTTACAGAAGGTAGTTATGAAAAAGCATTGATAGCTCTCTTCGAGAACTTAGGCTATCAGCATCAATATGGTCCCAATATTGAACGGGACTATTATGTACCTTTTTATGAAGAACAATTAATTGAAAGTTTAACCACTATCAATTATGGAAAACCTCGCCCGGCAATTGACGAAGCCATATCTAAACTAAAAGATATCGAAATAGGTAGCCTGCCACAGAGAAATGAGCTTTTCATGGACTATCTTCAACATGGAATCGAGGTCTCTTTTTTCGACGGAAAAGAACAACGTAACGATATCATCTACCTGATAGATTACAATGACAAAAACATCAAGCGTAATGACTTTAAAGTTATTAATCAATGGACGTTCGTTGAAAATTCAGAAAAGCGTGCTGATATAATTCTATTTGTCAATGGTTTGCCACTCGTTGTGATTGAGTTAAAATCTCCATCAAGAGAAGAAACAAATGTATCTGAAGCCTATCTTCAGTTACGTAATTACATGAAAGAAATTCCCTCACTTTTCGTATATAATGTCTTTTGCGTAATGAGTGACATGGCTTGCTCAAAAGCGGGAACAATCACCAGCAATGAAGACCGTTATATGGAATGGAAAACCAAAGACGGGAAATATGAAAGTTCCCAGTTTATTGATTATGATACCTTTTTTGAAGGAATATTCATAAAAGAACGTTTCATTGACATTATCAAGAATTTCATTTGTTTTTCTAAAGAAGAGTCAGGTGCTGCAAAGATCTTAGCCGCCTATCATCAGTATTTTGCTGTGAAGAAAGCAGTAGAACGAACTAAAAAGGCAACACAAGGTGACGGAAAAATCGGAGTATTCTGGCATACGCAAGGAAGCGGAAAATCACTATCAATGGTATTTTACGCTCATCTTCTTCAGGATGAATTAAGTCAACCAACTATTGTAGTTATTACCGACCGGAATGATTTGGACGATCAACTCTATACTCAATTTTCCAAATGCCAACAATTCTTGCGCCAAATACCCATACAAGCTAAAAGCCGGGAAGATTTAAAATCACTATTAGCCGGACGAGAAGCCAACGGAATAATATTCACTACAATGCAGAAGTTTGAAGAATCTGACGAACCTCTTTCTCTAAGACGAAATATTGTAGTCATGACCGATGAAGCACATCGAGGACAATATGGATTTGAAGAAAAAGTAAACGAAGAAACTGGAAAAATATCAATCGGTACTGCAAGAATTATACATAATTCATTACCCAATGCGTCCTTTATAGGTTTCACAGGAACACCCATTTCTACTAAAGATCGAGATACAACAGAAGTGTTCGGCGACTATATCGACATCTACGATATGACACAAGCAGTATCCGATGGTGCAACTTGTCCTGTGTACTATGAATCTCGTGTCATCAACCTGAATCTTGACAAAGATACATTGAAAGCAATAGATGACGAATATGAAATACTTGCGTCAGAAGGTGCTACTGAAGAACAGATAGAAAAAAGTAAAAAACAAATGTCGCACCTTGAAGAGATACTTGGCGCACCTGCTACCATAGATTCACTGTGCAAAGATATTATAAATCATTACGAAGAAAACAGGCAATTTGAATTGACAGGAAAAGCAATGATCGTCGCTTATTCCCGCCCTATCGCAATGAGTATTTATCATAGAATCTTAGAACTTCGCCCCAACTGGACTGATAAAGTGAAGGTGGTAATGACAGGTAGCAATAAAGATCCGGAAGAGTGGCATGACATTATTGGCAACAAACAATACAAGAAAGAACTTGCCAAGAAATTCAAAGACAACAATGACCCTATGAAAATAGCCATAGTCGTAGACATGTGGCTTACAGGCTTTGACGTACCATCTCTGGCGACAATGTATGTCTATAAGCCAATGAGTGGGCACAATCTCATGCAAGCAATAGCTCGTGTGAACCGCGTCTTTAATGATAAAGCTGGTGGTCTTGTTGTCGACTATATCGGGATAGCCAAAGCATTGAAACAAGCAATGCACGATTATACAGTGCGAGATCAAAAGAAATTCGGCAATCCCGATATCAAAAAAACTGCTCTTATTAAGTTTCAAGAGAAATTGGAAGTTTGCCGAGATATCTTCCACGGTTTTGATTATAGCAAATTCCAATCCGGCACAGATAACGATCGTGCACAAATTATCAAAGGTGGAGTCAACTTCCTCATGGACAGTAATAAGAATGATAAAATGCAACTATTCCAAAAGGAATCATCCTTATTACATAGTTCAATCACATTATGCCGTAGCCTGCTTAATGAGCAACAACGCTATGAAGCAGCTTTTTTTGAGACAGTACGCATATTACTATCCAGAATGACAGGCAAAGGTAAAGTTTCCAAAAAAGAAATCAATGCCCGTATTGGCGAACTTATCAAACAAAGTATAAAAAGTGAAGGAGTAATCAATCTATTCTCGGATGTAAAAGCCGAATTCTCCATTTTTGACGCAGCATTCTTGGAAGAAATATCCAAAATGAAAGAGAAAAATATAGCAATAGAGCTATTAAAGAAACTTTTGGCGGAAAGAGTTACCATATCCTCAAATCCGCAACCTATAGGGTTTAGTGGGATTT
>ENA-OPSO01000996-OPSO01000996.1-human-gut-metagenome-genome-assembly--contig:-NODE-996-length-11203-cov-3.535612_pt1 | contig 11203 bp, 8 predicted proteins | sample MGYA00241455_ERZ501902 | MGnify/ENA primary metagenome ERZ501902 (study PRJEB25962, sample SAMEA2042405) | human gut metagenome | biome: human gut; feature: human-associated habitat; material: faeces...
AGCTTCTGATCGCCGACGAGCCTACCACGGCTCTGGATGTGACCATCCAGGCCCAGGTACTGGAGACCATGAAGGAGCTGAGAGAGAAGTTCGGCTCCGCCATGATCATGATCACCCACGACCTGGGGATCATCGCAGAGGTATGCGATGAGGTATCCGTAGTATATGCCGGTCAGATCGTTGAGCACGGAACCCTGGAGGACGTATTTGAACGCACGCTCCATCCGTATACAGAGGGACTGTTCGGCTCCCTTCCCAACATCGAAGAGAGACGTCACCGTCTCCCCAGCCGATCCCGGGTCTGATGCCAGACCCCACAGATCTTCCCAAGGGCTGCTGCTTTGCCCCCCGCTGCAAATACTGCACAGAGGCATGTACAAAAGCCCGTCCGGAGATGAAATGGGTCAGCGATACCCACTATGTACGCTGCTCCAGATACGACGAGCCTGGATTTAAGATTGAAAGGAGTGTGCAGTGATGTCCGACACGATCCTGGAAGTAAAACACTTAAAGAAATATTTTAATACTCCCAAGGGAACCCTTCATGCGGTTGACGACGTCAGCTTCACACTGGAACGTGGAAAGACCCTGGGAATCGTAGGAGAGTCTGGCTGTGGAAAATCCACCACTGGCCGTGCGATCCTCCGTCTGATCGAGCCCACCGCCGGCGAGGTGATCTTCAACGGCGAGGATATAACAAAGAAAAACAAAGAGCAGATGCGCCTTTTAAGACGGGAGATGCAGCTGATCTTCCAGGACCCCTATGCGTCCCTGGATCCCCGTAAAACTGTCAGTGAGATCATCGGAGAGCCCTTAAAGCTCCAGAAGCTGATCCCGGATGCCAAAAAGAGGGCAGAGCGCGTTCATGAGCTGATGGAGGTCGTTGGGCTGGCAGACCGTCTGATCAACACCTACCCTCATGAGCTGGATGGCGGCCGCCGTCAGCGTATCGGCATCGCCCGCGCCCTGGCCATGGAGCCCAAGCTGATCATCTGTGACGAGCCTGTGTCTGCCCTGGACGTTTCCATCCAGGCCCAGATCCTGAATCTGATGCAGGATCTTCAGGAGCAGATGGGACTGACCTATATCTTTATTACCCATGACCTTTCGGTCGTAAACCATTTTGCCAATGATATCGCTGTTATGTACCTGGGGCAGCTGATCGAGAAGGCTCCGTCTGTGACCTTATTCGATAATCCGGTCCATCCATATACCAAGGCCCTGCTGTCTGCGATCCCGGTGCCCAGTCTCAGGAAGAAGAGACAGAGAGTTATGTTAAAGGGTGAGATCTCCTCCCCCATCAACCCGAAGCCGGGCTGCCGGTTTGCTGTCCGCTGTCCGTATGCCACAGACCGCTGCCGGACCGAGGAGCCCAAGCTGGTGGAGATCGAGAAAGATCACTTTGTTGCATGCCATCTGACGGAAAAATAGTGAAAGGAAGCCCTCGGCATGGTATAATGCAGAGGGCTTGTTTCCTGTCCACACAGGCAGAAACGGCCAGATGGCTGTTTTTATGCCAGGCTGCTTTATTGCGTTGAACCGGAAACAGTAAAATCATTTAAAGAAGGAGACCAGAACATGAAAAAGATCGGAATCAATGACTTTACGTTCTACAATTACCCCACAGGGATCACCGCTTCTCCCGACGGAAAGCATGCTGCCATTGCGGTAGTAAATGCCAACGAAAAGGATAATACATACGATTCCTGCCTCTGGATCCATGACACAGAGAGCAAAAAAACGAGAAAGCTCACCAGTGGGAAAAAGGAACGCACTTTTATCTGGCTGGATAATGAAACGCTTCTTTTCACCTCTGACAGAGAGAAGGAGTATGCGAAAAAGGTAAAGGACGGAGAGGACTGGACCTGCTTTTATAAGATCAGCATTTACGGCGGAGAGGCCCAGTTTGCCTTTGCAGTTCCGTATAAGGTGACAAAAATGCAGCTGGCCGGGACGAAGCTGGTCCTGGGAGTAAAGTATGACTACAACAAACCGGATTTTGCCCATATGGAAGGGGAAGAGAAGGAAGAGGCCCTGAAGGCATGGAAGGACGAAAAGGATTATGAGGTCTTCGATGAGCTTCCGTTCTGGGCCAACGGACAGGGGATCGTAAATAAGAAGAGGACCCGTCTGGCTGTGTATGATATGGAGACCGGCGATGCGAAGATCGTAAGCCCGGATTACGACAATGTGCAGGGCTTCTGGACAGAGGAGGGCAATAAGGTCCTCTTTATCACAAGCCATTATACAGATAAGAAGGATGTATACGAGGGCCTTAAGATGTATACCATCTCCGAGGACAAGGTGGAGACTCTGGTGGAGCAGGGAGATATGAGCATCGACTATGCCTGCATCTTAAACGGCAAGGTGACCTTCTTCGCTTCTTATATGAAGGAGTACGGCTTCAATGAAAACGACAAGCTGTATACAGTGGAGAACGGCAAGGTGGAGCTGCTTTCCGATTACGATGACAGTATCCACAACAGCATCTGCTGCGACTGCAAATTTGCCGACGGCCCGGCCATCGTACACGATGACAAATACATTTATTTCCTGACTACATTAAGAAAGAACACGGCTCTCAGAAGATTTGATGCCAACGGCAATCTGGAGACACTTATTGACCGTCAGGGAAGCCTCCATACCTTAAGCCTGTGCGGGGATAAGGTATACTTCACCGGCATGAGAGAAATGGGACTGACCGAGTGCTACTGCTTTGACGGAAAAGAGGAGGAAAAGCTGACCTCCTTCAACGACGAGATCATGGCAGAGCGTTCCGTCCTTCCGGTGGAGGAGTTTACCTTTACATACAAGGGACTGGAGCTGGACGGCTATGTGATCAAGCCGCTGGATTATGATCCCAATAAGACGTATCCGGGCATCCTGACCATCCACGGCGGCCCCAGAGCCACCTTTGCTCCCACCTTCTTCCATGAGAACCAGGTATTTGCCAACGCCGGCTACTTCGTATTCTATACGAACCCCTTAGGCAGCGACGGACGCGGCAATGATTTCGCAGACCTGTCCGGAAGACACGGCAGCATCGACTTTGAGCACTGTATGGCTGTGACCGACGAGGTATTAAAGCGGTATCCGCAGATCGATGAGAAGCGCCTGGGAGTTATGGGCGGAAGCTACGGCGGATTTATGACCAACTGGGTGATCGGAAACACCACCAGATTCGCGGCAGCTGCTTCCCAGAGAAGTATCTCCAACTGGATCTCCAAGTGCATGACCACAGATATTGGATACTACTTCAACATGGATCAGATCAAGGCCGATCCGTGGGGAAATCCGGAGAAGATGTGGTCCCATTCTCCGCTGAAATATGCCAACATGGCAAAGACGCCCACCCTGTTCATCCAGTCGGACGAGGACTACCGCTGCTGGATGGGAGACGCCATCCAGATGTTCTCTGCCCTTAAGTATTTCGGGGTAGATGCAAGACTGTGCCTGTTCCATGGGGAAAACCATGAACTGTCCAGATCCGGAAAGCCCACCCACAGGATCCGCAGGATGCAGGAGATGATGGACTGGTTCGATAAATATCTGAATTAAAAGGGGAAAACTCCGGAGCTGTCGGGAAGCGTGCTCCCAGGGGAATCTGGGCACGGCCATTTCCGGCAGCTCCGATGGGTATAACAAAAAAGGGAGGTTCTACAAAAATGAAGAAGAACAGATGGAAGGCAATGGCCGCACTGGCAGCAGCTGCCGTACTGGCGCTGAGTGCCTGCGGAAACTCCGGGGAAGACGGGAGCACCCAGGCAGCCGCATCCGCAGACGCAGGGGATGCAGCCGCCGCAGCGCCCACAGGAACAGGGGAAGGCTCCGGAGAGGTTGGAAAAAGTGATATCGTGATCGCTGGAAAGTCGGATATCAAGACCCTGGATCCCATGGGTACCAACGACACCACATCCTCCATTGCCCACCGCCACATTTACAGCCGTCTCATTGAGATCGACGAAAATTCTGAGATCGTAGGCGATCTGGCCGAGAGCTGGGAGCAGGTTTCCGATACGGAATGGAAATTTAAGATCCATGAGGGCGTCAAGTTCCACGACGGCACCGACTGTACGGCCAGCGATGTGAAATTCAGTCTGGAGCGGGCCAAGGAAATGCCCCGTGTCAAGCAGTATGTGGAGCAGATCGACAGTATCACTGTGGAGGATGATCACAATCTGACCCTTCATCTGGCAGAGCCTTACGCGCCGTTACTGGCTGCGCTGAGCCATACGGGTACCAGCATCGTGCCCGAGGCCGCTGTGACCGCCCAGGGCGACGCATTCTGGGAGAATCCCATCGGCACAGGCCCCATGCAGTTTGTGGAGTGGGTGCCCAATGACCATTACAGCTTAAAGCGGTTCGACGATTACTTCAAGGGACCTGGAAAGACCACCAGCCTGACCTTAAGGATCATGCCCGAGGGCGGAGCCAGGACCATCGCCCTGGAGACCGGCGAGATCGACATGTCCATTTCCGTGGACGCCACAGACGTGCAGAATGTAAAGGCCAATAAGGAGCTCATGGCTCTGGAAAAGACCTCTGTTTCTGTGGAGTATCTGGCCATGAACTGTGAGAAAGAGCCTTTCAACGATCCCAAGGTACGCCAGGCCATCAACTACGCTTTAAACCAGCAGGAGATCATCGACGTGGTCCTGGAGGGCAGAGGCCAGGTGGCCAACAGCGTCATGAACGTCAATATCCCGGGTTACAGCGAGGAGATCACCGGCTATTCCCAGGATCTGGAGAAGGCCAAGGCCCTGATGGCAGAGGCAGGTTATCCGGACGGCTTTAAGACCACCCTGTTTGCATCCGGCGATGTGAGAAACCGTGAGGCCCAGATCATCCAGGCCCAGCTTCTGGAGATCGGCATCGAGGTGGACATCCAGCTTTATGAGTGGGGCGCATTCTTAGACGCCATCAATAAGGGCGAGCACGATATGTTCATCAGCAGCTGGTCCAACGCCACCATGGATCCGGACGCCAGCATTTTCCCGCTGTTCCATACAAAGAACTTCGGAGCCACCGGAAACCGTGCGTTTTACAGCAATCCGGAGGTGGATACGCTGATCGAGCAGGCCCAGAAGGAGTCCGACAACGCCAAGCGTATGGAGCTTTATAAGGAGATCCAGCAGAAGATCAACGACGACGCTCCGTGGGCATGCCTGTTCTATGGAACCACCTGTACGGGTATCCGGGCAGACTTAAAGGGCTTTGTGCTCCATCCGTCGTCTGCAAACCATTACGAAAATCTGTACTACGAAAAATAAAAACTGCAAACCAGTAAAAAATGCAGGCTTTCCGGCGGAAACGCTGCGGAGGCCTGCTTTTTTACATCATATGTATGGGAGGAATCAGCATGAGAACAGAGATCCAGGATTTTATTGACCAGGAGGCGCCGTCCGGGCTCCAGCTGTCTCCAGATGGCCGCTTCGGGGCCTTTGTGGTGACGAAGCCGGATGGGGAGGAAAACTGCTACCATTCCTGGCTTCAGGTGGTGGATGTGGAAAACGGGACCGTCCGGAAGCTGACCAGTGGAAAAAAGGAGAAGAGCTTTGCCTGGGAGGACGGGGAGCAGCTTTTCTTTGTGGGAAACAGGGAAAAAGACAGGAAGGGAGAAGCTCTGCTTTACAGGATTTCCGTTGCCGGAGGCGAGGCCGAGCTTTGCGGGACCCTTCCCAAGGGCACCAGAAAGATCCGGTGCCAGAACGGGATCCTGTACTGCCTGGTCCATGAACATTATTATGAAAAGGAAGAGGACTATGAGGTCTTCGACGAGATCCCCTTCTGGAGCAACGGCGTGGGGATCGTCAATAAGGTCCGGGACCGGCTGTACCGGTATGATCTTAAGACCGGAGAGGCCAGAGTCCTGTCGCCGGAATACGGACAGGTGGAGGCCTTCTGGGCTGAGAATGGGACCGTATTTTTTACCTGCAATATCTACACCGGGAAAAAGCTTCCGCAGAACGGTCTTTATGAGTATGTGGAGGAGACGGACACCGTGATCCGCCATCTGGACCAGGGGATGTTTTCCATCAGCTACGCGTGCAGACGGAATGGCCGGGTGGAATTCTTAGGCTCTGATATGAAGCGGTTCGGCTACAATGAAAATCCGGATCTGTATGTGCTGGAGGACGGGGCTCCCAGACTGCTGGCCCGCTACGATTACAGCGTGAAGGAGGGCATGTGCCGGGATGGGAGGATCTATGTAAACAGCACCGTAGGGACTGACGTGATGCTGCAATGCTTTGACATGGATGGAAACGTAACGGCTGTGACGGACCGCGCTGGTACCGTGGAGTCCTTCGATATCTGCGGCGGCCGGATCCTGTTTACAGGCATGAGGGACCAGGGGCTTTCGGAGGTTTACAGCCTGGAGAACGGGAAGGAGACGTGCTTTACGGACTTTACGGCCCGCTGCTTAAAGGAAAAGGAAGTCAGCCCCATCCGCCATTTTACCTTTACCCATGAGGGACTGGAGCTGGACGGCTTCGTGATCCCGCCTGTGGGCTTCGACCCGTCTGATACGGAGAAAACGTATCCGGGCATCCTGACCATCCACGGCGGCCCTAAGGCCATCTACGGGGCCACATACAGCCATGAATTCCAGGTCTACGCGTCCCGGGGGTATTTTGTATTCTTTATGAATCCCACAGGCAGCGACGGCCGGGGCAATGCGTTCGCGGATATCGTGGCAAAGCAGGGCTCCATCGACTATGAGCAGCTCATGGCCTTCACAGACGAGGTCTTAAGGCAGTATCCGGCCCTGGACGGAGACCGTCTGGGCGTCATGGGGATCAGCTACGGCGGCTTTATGACCAACTGGATCATCGGCCATACGGACCGGTTCAAGGCGGCTGTGCCTCAGTGCTGCATTGCCAACTGGATCACCAAGACCAACACCACTGACATCGGATATGCGTTCAATACCACCCAGCTGGGCGGGGACGTATGGGAAAATTATGATAAGATGTGGGAGCTTTCGCCCTTAAAGTATGCAGACAGGGTAAAGACGCCGTCCCTGATCATCCAGTGCGATGAGGACTACCGCTGCTGGGTAGCAGAGGGAGTCCAGATGTTTTCCGCACTGAAATATCATGGGGTTCCGGCAAGACTGCTCATGATCCACGGCGAGCACCACAGCGTTTCCAGGCTTGGAAAGCCGAAAAAGAGGGTGCGCCGCTTAAATGAGATCGTGAGCTGGCTGGATACGTATTTAAAATAATCCCTGGATCAGGATCACCAGGATCAGTACCGGGAGGACAAAGCGGAAGTAATTTTTAACCAGCTTTCCTCCCGGCATTTTCATGCCCTCGCCTTTGTTGGCTTCAGACAGGTAATTGTCAAAATTCCAGCCCCATTTTGTGACGCAGAACAGCAGATATACCAGGGAGCCAAGAGGAAGCAGCAGATTGCTCACCAGGAAGTCCTCGGTATCCAGAACATCCCGTCCACCGATGAGGCGGAGATCGCTCCAGACATTATAGCCCAGTACGCATGGCAGGCTTAATACCAGAATGAGGACACAGTTGATGAGGACTGCTTTTTTCCGGTCCCAGCCGAAATTGTCGATGCAGCTGGCCAGCAGGTTCTCAAATACGGCAATGACCGTAGAGAAGCTGGCAAAGGTCATGAACAGGAAGAACAGGGCTCCCCAGATCCTTCCGCCGGCCATATTGGCAAACACGTTGGGCAGGGTGACGAAGATCAGCTGCGGACCGGAATCCGGCTGTACGCCGAAGGAGAAGCAGGCCGGGAAGATGATGAGTCCTGCGGACAGGGCTACAAAGGTGTCCAGGATACAGATGCTGACGGATTCACCGGCCAGAGTCCGTTTTTCTTCCATATAACTGCCAAAGATCTCCATGGCCCCGATTCCCAGACTTAGGGTAAAGAAGGACTGGTTCATGGCTGCGGTGATGACGTTGGGGAGGCCCACCTGGGCAGCCCGTTCAAAATCTGGGAGCAGGTAGAAGGCCAGGCCCTCCTTTGCCCCGGGCAGCAGCATGCTGTGGACGGCCAGCACCAGGATCAGGACGAAGAGGCAGCCCATCATCCATTTGGTGATCCGCTCCAGGCCGTTTCTGAGACCCAGGCTGCAGATCAGAAAGCCCGCGATGACGGTAACAGCCATCCAGAGGCCCATCTCCATGGGATCGGCCAGAAGGGAGCCGAACACGCCGGAAACGGCTTCTGTGTCCAGTCCGTGAAAGGTTCCGGTGAGGAACTTAAAAAAGTAGCTGATCATCCAGCCGGAGACTGTGGTATAATACATCATCAACAGGTAGCATCCCAGCATACAGAACCAGCCGTGGATGTGCCATTTACTTCCGGGCTTTTCCAGGGCCTTATAGCCGTTTACGGCGCTCTTTCTGCTGGCGCGGCCCACGGCCAGCTCCATGGTCAGTACGGGAACTCCCATACACAACAGGAACAGGAGGTAGAACAGCACAAATACGCTGCCTCCGTTTTCTCCGGCCACATACGGGAAACGCCATACGTTTCCGATGCCGATGGCACAGCCGGCGCTGACCAGGATAAAGCCAAGCCGGGAGCCAAAACTTTCACGTTTCATTTTCTTATTCCCCCTTTATTACTGTTTCATGATAACGTGCCATACTATGATAGTAAAAAAAGGGAAAAAATGCAACGGTAGTTGATGCATTTGTCGGAAATGCTGGTTTTTTTGCGATATTTTTGCGTTTCTTTAGCGGGTTCGTGGTTGTAATTCACTGGGAATGTTGCTATAATGAGTGGCTGTTTGAGGAGAAAAAACGAAAGGGAAAGGTGGTTCAAAGTGAGTGAGATGATCCCGTTATGGCTCTGCATCCCGTTTGCAGGCCTGCTTTTATGTATTGCCGTACTGCCTCTTATAAAGCCCCACTGGTGGGAGGAGCACCAGCCCCATGCTGTGGCCTTCTGGTCCCTGCTTTTTGTGGTGCCCTTCGCGCTGATGTACGGTGTATCCCATGCATCGGAGACGGTGCTGGAGTGTATGATCAATGATTATCTGACGTTTATCGTCCTGCTGTTTGGCCTGTTCTGTGTGTCTGGAAATATCACCATGTCCGGTGATCTGGCAGGCTCACCCAGGATCAATGTGGGACTTTTAGCTCTGGGAACCATCCTTTCCAGCTGGATCGGCACCACAGGCGCCAGTATGCTGATGATCCGTCCGATCATTAAGATGAATGCATGGCGGAAGCACCGGAGGCATATCATTGTATTTTTTATTTTCCTGGTGTCCAATATGGGCGGCTGTCTGACTCCCATTGGGGATCCGCCGCTCCTGATGGGCTTCATGCGGGGTGTGCCGTTTTTCTGGAGCCTCCATTTAACGCCGGTCCTGCTGTTTAATATGGCATTGCTGCTGTTTATTTTTTACTGGATCGACCGGAGGGCCTACCGGACCGATATTGCAAAGGGCTTAAAGCCGGATATCAGCAAGCCCGGTACGGAGATCAAGATCCGCGGGGCCCATAACATGATCTTTATCGTGATGATCGTGGCCGCTGTGATCTTAAGCGGGACCCTTCCAAGCCTTCCGATGTTTCAGGATGCGGAGGGGAAGGTGCTGGGGATCCACATCCTGGGGGAGGTGGTCTTAAGCTATCCGGCAGTCATCGAGATCGCCATTATCCTGCTGGCGGCCTTTTTATCCTTTAAGACCACAGACGCGTCCATCCGCCGGGAGAACCATTTTACCTGGAGCGCCATTAAAGAGGTGGCGGTGCTGTTTGTGGGGATCTTCATCACCATGCAGCCGGCCCTGATGCTGTTAAAGGCCAGCGGGCCGAAGCTAGGGATCACGGATCCCTTCCAGATGTTCTGGGCCACAGGGCTTCTGTCCAGTTTCCTGGATAATACGCCCACCTATCTGGTGTTCTTAACGACAGCCGGATCTCTGGGCTTTACCGGCGGCATGATGACGGCTCTGGGCTCTGTTCCCATCAAAATGCTGGAGGCGATCTCTGCTGGAGCCGTGTTCATGGGAGCCAACACATATATTGGAAATGCGCCTAACTTTATGGTCAAATCCATTGCGGACGAAAATGGTATCCGGATGCCGTCCTTTTTCGGCTATCTGCTCTGGTCCTTCGGGATCCTGATGCCGGTGTTTATCCTGGATACGCTGTTATTCTTTTTATAGGAAGGGGGAGGAATCATGTCAATGAACCGAGAAGAGATCAAGGAACTGGCAGAGCATATTTATGACCTGGATGCGGAAGTCTATATCCATCTGGGCTCCTCCCTGGGCCGCGTGTTCAACCGGGACAGGGAACGGTGCGTCAATGAGCTGACAGAGCTTCTGATGACCCGGCCCCAGGGCCACGTGGTGCGGAGCGAGCTTGCCCTGATCGCCAATATGGCCAGGACCCTGGAGGACAAGGAGGAGCGGAAGCTTTGCATGTCCGAATATGACAGGATCTTAAAAGAGGTCATGAGCCTTCCCACCAGCTTTGCCCATGGAGACGTGCTGGACCCGGATCTGGCGGAGCTGAACGCCTTTAACCTGAAGGAACGGTTCTCCGACCGGGATCACCTGATCGTCTGCATCAGCTGGACCTATGGCAGCGGCGGAAATGAGGTGGGCTTCCGGCTTTCCGATAAATTGAAGATCAGCTATTATGACGCCGAGATCTTTGAAGCGGTCTTAAAACGGCTGGACGCAGAAAAAGATTCTTTCCATGATACAGCGGGATATGCCAGCGAGGTGAAGGATGAGATCAGCCAGAGCCCGGCCAGTGCCTTTGCACCGGCGAAGAAGCTGACTCTGAGGCAGAGGTTCCGGGAGTTCAGCCGTTATCACGGCCTGTCCAAGCGGGATGCGGTATTCTTTAACCAGAGCGATCTGCTTTGCGATATGGCGAAGAAGGAGGACTTCATCATCATGGGCCGCTGCGGCGATGCCATCATGACCAATAATAAGATCCCCCATATCAGTATCTATATCACAGCCCCCTTTGAGCAGAGGGTCCGCCGGGCTGTGGAGGTCAACAGCGGACTGGATGAGCGGAAGGCCAGAAGGCTCCTCCACCGCCTGGACCGGAGGCATTCCCGGTATTATAATTTCTATACGGGAAGAAAGTGGGGCCATGCCAATAACTATGACCTCTGCATCAACACCGCCAGCTACGGGATCGATGGTACTGTGGATTTCATTCTGAAAATGATCGATGGAGGAAGAAAATAGGAGCTGCCC
>ENA-OPSO01001002-OPSO01001002.1-human-gut-metagenome-genome-assembly--contig:-NODE-1002-length-11152-cov-3.141209_pt1 | contig 11152 bp, 10 predicted proteins | sample MGYA00241455_ERZ501902 | MGnify/ENA primary metagenome ERZ501902 (study PRJEB25962, sample SAMEA2042405) | human gut metagenome | biome: human gut; feature: human-associated habitat; material: faeces...
GAGCGGGGATACCTTGTTCCGGGACTACCGCAGAGAGAACAAGAAGCGCTTTGCCCGTATGAAAGCGGGAAAGCTGGAGCCGGAGAAGCTGTCCCCGGAAGACTACGCTGCCTGGCTGCGGGAATCGTGACAACACAAACTAAGGGGAATTCACGTTTTCACGCCTCAAAGTTCATAAAATCTCCTGATGTGGGAGAGGTTTTTTATTTGTCATACTTTGTTTTATTGATATATTTCCTCACCATCTGATGGAGGGAATGGACTATAAGCGAATAAGCTTGTACAGACTACGCCTGGATATTTAGGGCACCGTCAAGGTTATTTATCCGGGATATGGCACTGAGTGAGGGAAAGAAGAGAAAAAGAAAGGCCTGTTCAGTAACAGGCCTTTCTTTTGGTAGCGTGTCTATTGTTCTTTGCGCCATTATTGATATGTTCCATATCAAAACGATTTAGAGAATAAGAGATAACTACTTCCCCTGATAGTGGGGGTCCCGCTTTTCAATAAATGCAGAGATTCCTTCTGTAAAATCCGCATGCCGCGCCATATAACGGGTATATGTGATTTCGGCTTGATTTTTCCGGCGCATTTGAAAGTCTTCTTGTTCATTCATACAGGCCTTCAGATAACGAAGGATCAATGGACCCCGTTTGCAGAGTTCTTCTGCCTTTTGCGTTGCAGTTGGCAAAAGATTTTCCTGTGTATCTACCACCATGGTAATGCCGCCGTATTTGTTATGAAGGTCCTCTGCAGTGATGAGTGTTCCGCAGTAACACATATCTCGGAAAATTTGAGGCGGTAAAATGCGCGAAAGGTGACCGCACCCTCCCACCACACTGAGTTTTGCTTCTGGTGCACCAAAGAGCGTGCCTTTCACTGCAATGGTAATATCAGCACCAGCTGGGTAGCACATGCCACCACCTAGGCAATAGCCGTGGACGGCACAGATCAAGGGGACGCGCAGCTCGTATAGAGCTTGGGCTCCATCATAGTATCGTTCCTGGGTATTGCTTACATCTTTGTCTAGAATACTTTGATAAAATCGATGAATATCGACACCTGCACAAAAAGTTTTAATATCAGAATGAAGAATGCATACCCAGATATCATCGTTATGGTTTATATAATCGCAAATTTTAAGAATTTCTTCCTGCATAATGCCGCTCACCGCATTGACAGGGGGATTATGCAGGGTAATATAAGCAATATGATTTTCCACAGACAACAGAGCCTGTTGAAGTTTCGTTCCGCATATGGTATTGATTCTTTTTTTCATAGTAGAAAGCCTTTATTCAATATAAATTATATAAATTTTGTGTGTTTGCTGCAAAGCACATAAATATGGATTCCATTTCATTTTTTAGAAGAACGTTTGCCTGCAAAATATCAAATCATAAGATTTTGAGAATCATAACCCAGAAAAGAGAAAAAGTCAACATGCACAACTTTAGGAGAAAGTTTTTAAAAAGTTATCTCTATTACGCAATGGTGCTTGATTAAAAAACGGAATAAAAAACTTAGAAGAAAAGCACAAAAAATTTTTTAATATTTTGCAAATTTGCTTATTGATAAAGAGGGTAATATTGGTGTAGGATATTACCATAAAAAGCGTGCACGAGCACGCTTGCGGTTTCGGAGGGTACAATATGCCAATCAAAGGAATTCTACAGGATCCGGCAGATAACGTTGTGACAACTGTAACTGCGGCACCGGTGGGAAGCGAAATCATTTGGGGGACAGAAGAGAAGGAACGTGTGATCGCTGTCAACCATATTCCGGCGTATCACAAAGTGGCTGTTGCGAAAATCTGCCCTGGGGATGCGGTGAAAAAATATGGGCACTGCATTGCCATTGCAAGCAAGGACATTCAACCGGGAGAACACGTACATGTGCACAATTGCAGCAGCATGGTGAGAGGGGAGCAGGTATAACAATGAAATTTATGGGATATCGGCGACCTGATGGGACAGTTGGCATCCGTAACCATGTGTTGATTATGGCTACGGTGGGATGTGCAGCAGAAGTTGTCAAGAAAGCCAGCGAAGGGCTTAACGGAGTTGTTTCCTTTGTGGGACAAAATGGATGCGGAGAAAACGGAGAAAATTTGCGGCGCACGAATGAAATTTTAACAGGGCTCGCAGCAAATCCAAATATCTATGGTGTTGTAGCAGTTGGTCTTGGATGTGAGGTCAACAGCATGGATAGTTTTCTTGCGCTTCTCCGGGAAAAGACCAGTAAGCCCGTGGAACCGGTCATTATTCAGGAAGAAGGGGGCAACCTGTTTGCTGTTGCAAAGGTTTCCAGGATCGCACAGCGTATGGTATTGGAGGCATCATGCTGCAAGAGGGAACCGTGCGATCTGTCTGAATTAATTCTGGGAGTGGAATGCGGCGGTTCAGATGCAACCTCTGGTCTGGCAGCAAACCCGGTCATGGGGCTCGTTTGTGATCGGCTTATTGCCCAAGGTGGCACCGCCATGTTTAGCGAAACATTGGAAATGATCGGTGCGGAAGATATCTTGGTTTCCAGAGCCAAAGATCCTAAAGTGGGTGCCCGTATTTTGGAGTTTATCCGATGCCGAGAGGAGGAACAACTTGCGGCTGGAGGCGATATTCGCAAATCGCAGCCGTCTCCCGGCAATCAGGACGGCGGGATTACGACACTGGAGGAAAAGTCTTTGGGGTGCATTCATAAGGGCGGCCATACGCCGATTATGGATATGGTGGCCTATGCTGAAAGACCCTCCTGTAAGGGCTTGGTGCTGATGGATACGCCGACATTTGACCTGATCTCCACAACAGCCAAAATTGCGGCAGGGTGTCAATTGGTGGTCTTTACGACAGGGCGGGGTAGCACCTTGGCAAACCCGGTTGCTCCTGTGGTTAAGGTCACAGCAAACCACGAGACCTATCAAAGAATGGAAGATAATATAGATTTGGATTTGAGTGCTGTTCTGTCGGACTCCTGCACGTTGGAGCAGCAGGCCAATGTTACATGGAATGATCTTGTGGAGATTTTGGAAGGACGTTTCACAAAGTCTGAAGTACAAAAGATAGGATTTTGTGATGTAGCGATCAGCCGTGCATGTGACTATGCATAAAGGAGAAAGAAAAAATGAGTGCTGATTTTTCTAGGTTAAAAGGGGTGTTTCCCCTGGTTTCCATGGCTTTTGCGGAGGATGGAACCGTAGATTATACATCCTTTGAACGCATGGTACATTTTGTTTGTGATTGTGGGGCTGACGGCGTTGGCCTTTGGGGCATGATGTCTGAATATTACAAGCTCAGCGATTTTGAACGGGATCGCTTGGCGGCCATCTACTTTGACACCATGCGACAGCATAAGGCAGCCAAACTGGTATCTGTAACCGATTGGAGCACGGAGGTAGCGGTAAAACACGCCAAAGAATACCAGGATAAAGGCGCGGATATTTTGATGTTGCTGCCTCCGTTTTATTATCAGCCAACGGTTGAGGCTGTGCTCCACCACATCAAGGAGGTTGCACAGGCCGTTACGATTCCGGTTCTGGTGCAGTATGCTCCGCAGTCTACGGGAATGTACATTGAAAAGCAGGTTATTGCCGACTTGGCGGAGCAGTATCCCAACATAGCATTCAAAATTGAGCATAATCCCCAGTTGGAATTCCTAAAGCCCTTTTTCCAGCTGAAACCGGATCTGAAGGTCATGAGCGGTTATGCGGGATTGGATATGCTGGATCTGCTGCAGGCAGGTGTGCGGGGCGTCATGCCCGGATGCTCCTTTACGGATCTCTACGTCAGCATTTACCGTAAATACAGCAGCGGTGATATGGAAGGGGCAAAGGATCTGTATTTGCAGCTTCAGCCCTTCCTGGAGATGTGGATGACCAGCGTGGAACGCTTGATTGCGCTGGATAAGGTGATTTTGCAGCGCCGCGGCGTGATCCCTTCTACCTATTGCCGCCATCCCGGATATGTATTGGATCAGGAGGACATAAGGCAGGTTGACGCCTTTATGGAAACATTTGCGCAGTATCTTCCTAGTTATCAAAAATAAAGACATCAATGAAAACCTAATTTATAATCTTGGCAGACAGGGGGCTGCAAAAAAATAAAGAATCGTGGGAGGAAACGGAAATGAAAAAGAGTAAAAGAATCTTGGCTCTGATTTTTAGCGCGTGGATGGTGCTGTCTTTGGCGGCCTGCGGCAGCGAGAAGAGTACCGATACCGCTGAAACTGGCGGAGAACAGGGCACGGAGGAGAGTCAGGGCTGGAAGCCGACGGATACGGTCAACTGGATTGTTACCTCCAGCCCTGGCGGCGGAAGCGATATTTATACCAGAATGCTGGCGGATATCATGACCACTTCCGGCCTGGTGGATCAGACCATTCTCATTACCAACCAGACGGATGGCGCCGGAGAGGTCGGTCGTTTGCAGGTGGCGCAGAAGAAGGATGACGGCCATACGCTGCTGACTTTCAACAATGGTGACCTGGAGCCCATGGTGAAGAATACCAGCAATCGCATTGAAAATTTCCGCCCCATTTGCATTATGGCATTTGACAGCCGTCTGCTGTTTTTCGGCAAGGAAACTCCTTATGCCGACATGGCAGAACTGCTGGAAGCTGCCAAAAATGGTACCCACATCATTATGGGCGGCTCCAAGGGTGATGATATTACCACCTATGAAACTCTGCTGGAGGTTACCGGCCTGACTGAGGAGCAGATTTCCTACATCACCTATGACGCTACCTCTGATGCTATCACGGCATTACTGGGTGGCCATGTGGATTTTATTACCAGCAAGCCTGCAGCGGCTAGCCAGTATGTAGTGTCTGGGGATATGATTCCTCAGGTTGCTGTTGCTATGGAGCGCCTGGAAGGTCAGTTTGCCGATGTTCCGACCATGAGCGAGATTGGTGACTACGAGGACTTTGAAATTCCGGTTTGGCGCGGTGTTGTTGGCCCCGGTAGCATGCCGGATGAAGCGGTTGCATACTGGTCTGATATTTTCCGTCAGATTTCTGAAAGCGAGCAGTGGAAGACGGATTATTTAGATAAAAATGGTTTGACTGGCAATTTCATGCCCTGGGAAGAAGCAACTGCCTATATGCAGGAACATCAGGATAACTACTTGGCAACTTTGGAGTAAATTTAATCAAAAGATGGGGGCATTTATCTTATAAATGCCCCCATCTTAAAGAGGAGAGATACATTATGAATAAGAAAACCATCGCTATTTATTTGGGGGATCCGGCTGGCATCGGTCCGGAAGAGGTTGCAAAAGTTGCTGCGGAGGGGTATTTGCAGGATAAGTGCAACACCCTGATCCTGGGTGATGAGCGTGTGTTTCGGAAGGCGCTGGCACTGATCGGAAAGTCTGTCGATTATCTGCGCGTGACCAGAGAAGAGGATATTTCCTTTGAAAATCACGCCATTTGCCTTTATGATTTGCAGGATATTGATCCGGAAGAGATCACCATGGGACAGATTGACGCCCGCTGCGGCCGTACCTGTATCCGACAGATCGATTTGGGCATCGAGCTGTGGCGGAAACATATCATTGACGGAGCGCTGTTTGCAGCCGTAAATAAAGCGGCAGTAAAGGCAGCAATCGGTGAACATTATAGCAGCGAATTTTCTTATATGATTGAAGCGCTGGATTTCAAAGGGTATGCCAGTGAGGTCAATCATATGGATAATATCTTCACTACGCGGATCGTCAGTCATATCCCCATGAGACAGATGTGCGACAATATTACCCAGGAAAAGGTGGAGAATGCCATTCGCCTGCTCTATACGACCATGGTTAAGGCTGGAATCAAAAATCCTCGAATTGCAGTGGCGGCGCTGAACCCGCACGAAGCCGGGACTTGCGGACGGGAAGAGATTGACATCATGGAGCCTGCCATGGAGGCCATGCGGAAAGAGGGATATCCTACTTCCGGTCCCTATCCGGCTGATACGGTGTTTCAGCGGGCATTCCGTAAGAATGAATTCGACGGCATTGTCACGATGTATCATGACCAGGGCCAGATTGCACTGAAACTTCTGGGATTTGAACACGCAGTCAGTATTTTGGGAGGACTGCCCATGCCGGTGGTAACGCCTGCACACGGGACTGCTTTTGAAATTGCTGGACAGGGAATCGCTTCTGTTGAAGCATTCCGTCATACCGTGGATGATCTGGTGAGCATTGTCAATTACGGTTGATCTGCAGGCTGAAGAGGAGGTACTATGAAACGTTTTGGCGTGAAGCAAATCATCCCGTTGTGCGGGATCCTCTTTTCACTGACTTTTATCTATGTAGGACTCACAAAACTTGGCTTTTGGGAGTCTCAGGGTCCGCTTCCAGGTTTTTTCCCCGTAATTATGTCCACAGTTTTTTTCTTCGTATCCATTCTTGCTTTGCTGCAATCCTTTAAAGAAAAAAGCTGGAATTTCCCCAAAGAAGATCTGCTCATTATCGTGGCGGTTGCTGTGGCCATTTTGGCGCACTTTGTGATCGGCCTTGTAGCCAGTATGCTGCTTTTTGTCGCGCTCTGGCTGCGTTTTGTAGAAAAAACCCCGTGGCTCACCATAGTAAAGATTTTGGTTATTATTGCTGCAATTGTATTGGGTGTGTTCCAGTTCTGGCTGAAAGTCCAGTTCCCTTTGGGCATTTTGGGCGATATGATTGTGGGACTATTATAAGAGGAGACTGCCATGGAAAATTTTCAGCTGCTTTTAAATGGCTTTGGTGTGGTTTTTACATTTGAAAATGTAGGTGCAGTCTTGGTGGGTGCCATTTTGGGCCTTATTGTAGGTGCAATGCCGGGCGTAGGATCTCTGGCAGGTGTGGCACTCCTTTTGCCCCTGACCTATAAATTTAACCCCACGACGGCCATTATCATGTTAGGCGCCTTGTACTATGCCAATATGTACGGTGGTGCGTTCAGCGCTATTTTGCTGAACATTCCCGGTGATGCTCCTGCGGTTATGACTGCCACAGATGGCTATCCGATGGCAACCATAAAAAGACGACCGGGCCAGGCGCTGTTTACTGCAGATGTCGCTTCCTTTATTGGAGGCACCATCGGTATGTTGATTCTTACCTTTACTGGCCCCGCTCTGGCGGATCTGGGACTTAAATTTGGCCCCGCTGAAATGGCTGCCTTGCTTCTGGTGGCCATGACCTCCATCACCTGGCTGGTTGGTGAAAATCCCACCAAGGGATTGGTTACGACGATGCTGGGAATTCTTTTGGCTACGATTGGAATGGATACGCTCTCCGGCGCGCCGCGGTATGACTTCGGCAATATCTATCTGCTGGGCGGTATCCCGTTTACGCCCTTCGTTATCGGTTCTGTTGGTTTCTCACAGGTTATCAAGCTGATGCGGGACCGTTATAAAGTCAATGAAGGCGGCGTTAAGGACAAGCTGACCCTGCGGGGAAGTATGCTGACGAAACATGATCTTCGCCGCTTGCTCCCCCCGGCGCTCAGGAGCGGCGTTATGGGTACCTTTGTGGGCGTTTTGCCTGGCGCAGGCGCGACTACCGGTGCATTCCTGGGCTACGCTATGCAGAAAGGGTTTAAAAGCGAAGAGCCTCTTGGGACGGGAGCCATTGAGGGAATTGCCGCCTCTGAAGCTGCCAACAATGCCGCTGCCGCAGGTTCTTTTGCCCCGTTGCTGGCGCTGGGCATCCCGGGTTCCGGTACTGGAGCAGTACTGCTGGGCGGCCTTATTATGTGGGGCTTGAACCCCGGACCGCTGCTGTTTACTACAAATCCGGATTTTGCCTGGGGACTGATTGCATCCCTGTTCATCGCAAATATTTTTACGCTGGCGGTTGCATTCTGTGTGATTCCATTTATTATTAAGCTGTTGAATGTACCGATCAAGTACATGATTCCTGCCATTGCCGTTGTTTGCACGGTGGGTGCATACAGCACCAGCTTGTCCATGTATGGCGTTCTGGTGATGTTTCTTTCCGGCCTTCTGGGATATATCCTCTCAGAAAATGACTATCCCATTTCTCCGATGCTGCTGGCATTCGTGCTGTCTCCGCTGCTGGAGGAGAACATGCGCAAAGCGTTTATTATCTCTCAGGGAAGTGTCAGCATTTTCTTCAATAGTCCGATTGCTTGCGTACTCATGATTATTCTGGGAGTGTTTATTGCATTCCCCATTGTCAAATTCATTAAGAAAAAACTTGCCAAACAGTAATCAAACACGCACCCTCGCCGTCTTGTGGGCATCACAAGGCGGCGAGGGAGAAATTCGTAATGGTGAGGTGAAAGTCTGTGTATATTGATTTTCCAAAAGCATCCGATGTCGTCATTCAGGGAATGGAAGAAATCAGTCTTCCCCAAATGGTTACGATTAACCAGGCATATGATTCACAAAAAATAGAGGATATCCCTTCGCATTTGAAAGGCCGCTTGGCAGCTGTTGTGGATGACCCGAAAATTTTTGCTGGCAAACGAATCTGCATCACAGCGGGAAGCAGAGGCATTCCGCATATGCCATTGATTTTAAAAACGGTATGTGAAGTATTGCGGGAATGGGGGGCGGAACCCTTTGTGATTCCTGCTATGGGAAGCCATGGAGGCGGCACTGCGACCGGACAGTTGGAGCTGTTGCAGGGCTATGGGATCACGGAGGAAGCAATCGGTGCGCCGATCCTTGCGACGATGGACGTTGTGTCTTACGGAACCCTCGATGATGGTACTCCTCTGTACTGCGACCGTTACGCCTATGAGGCAGATGGTATCATCGTGCTCCACAAAGTCAAACCGCATACGGATTTCCGTGGAGAGCACGAGAGCGGTCTGGCAAAAATGATTGCCATCGGTCTTGCAAACCATATTGGAGCAGCAGCTTTTCATGCCGTCGGATTTTCTCGCTTCGCCAAATGTATACCGGAGGCTGCTGAAAAGTTCCTCCAGACGAGAGACCTGGTCTTTGGCATCGGTGTAGTACAGAATGCCTTTGACGAAATTTGCACCATTGAGGCTGCAGATAAAGCGCACTTTATGGAATTGGACCATCAGCTGCTAGTCGAGGCAAAGAAAAGAATTGCCCAGTTTAAATTCCACGATGCTGATATTCTGGTCATTGATAAAATCGGTAAAAACATCAGCGGCTGGGGGCATGATCCCAATGTGACAGGTCGTACCTGTGTGTTAAATCCGGAGGGTTTTTCGAACATTTTTACCTGCCGTTTTATGGTTATTTTAGGACTGACAGAGGAGTCGCACCATAATGGCTGTGGTTTGGGTGTAGCGGATCTTACGACCCGCCGGTGCCTCAACAGCGTGGATTGGGGAGTTACCTGGACTAACATGTTCAACAACATGGAATTACAGGGAGGCCGTATCCCGATGTATGTGGAAACGGATCGGGATGCAATTATGTGTGCAGTTCGAGCGCTGACTGCTGATAAGCGAAAAGCTCCTCGTATTGTGCATATTCGAAATACGGCAGAGATTGAAACAATTGAAGTTTCTGAAAGCTTATTAGCAGAAATTGCGGACATTAAAGGAATTCAGCAGGTTTCCAAACCGAAAGACTGGGATTTTGATGACCAGGGATTTTTAAGGAAAGAAAGCTGATGATGGATAAAAGCTCCTGCCAAAGCTTTGGCAGGAGCTTTTATCCAATAAAAACTTTACAAAAAAAATAAATTCTATTATATATTTATTATACACATCATTTATGGCAATCAATGGGTGATTTAGCAAGCATTTCCTAAAATATTTGCCCGCTGTTTTGTTGATGTGATATGGAGCTCTTGCTATTAAGAAACAAATTAAACGAAACGAGCTGGAACTGTATGGATATCAAGATTGATGATATTGCAAAACTTGCAAATGTTTCGAGAGGAACGGTTGATCGTGTACTGCATAACCGAGGAAGGGTTAGTGAAAAAACGGCAGCCAAAGTTCGAAAAATTGTGCAGGAAATGAATTATCAGCCTAATTCCTTAGGCAGAGCATTTGCCATGTCACAAAAGAAACTAAAACTAGGTGTTCTTTTGACCTATAAGGAGCGGCAGTTTGGTGATCAGATTATGTCTGGTATCGTGGCAGGGGCAGAACTGGCAGAACAGTTTGGCTTTGAAGTTTTGATCCGTGCAGTTGAATCACCAACTGTAGAGACTTGCATGGAAGTTCTTCGAGAGTTTGCGGAAGAGGGTGTCAGTGGGATTGCCATGCGAGGTCTGGCATATCCGCAGATTGAAGCTGAAGTTCAGAAAATGAGGACAAATGGAATCAAAATAGTGACATTTAACAGCGATATGGTCCCTTCTGCAAGAGATTGTTTCGTGGGACAAGACCATCAAAACAGTGGACGATGTGCAGCATTTTTGATGCAGGAAATTTGCCGCTTTCCCGGAAATATTTTAATTTTAGGCGTGGACACGTTTCACCAGGCCAGTATGAATCGGATAGAGAGCTTTTGTGAAGTCATGCGGGAGAGCCAACTTATATCCCCCAATACTCAAATTTATTATGCAGAAGGAAAAAACCAGCTATCCTATAAAATCACATGTAACTATTTAAAAACTAATGAAGCAGTGAGAGGCATTTTTGTCAGTGGTGCGGGACTGTGCGGTGCTTGTCAAGCCGTGGAAGAAAATGGTTTAATTGGAAAAATAAAAATAGTTGGGTTTGATGCTACGGATGTTAATGCAGTTTATTTGAAGAAGGGAACTGTACAGTTTTTAATCGATCAAGATCCGTATCAGCAGGGATATTTGCCTCTAAAATTGCTTACAGATAGCATATTTCAAGGCAGGTCAATTGAAAAGGATTATTATGATACCGGGATTTCCATTAAAACCAAGTATAATTTGTAAAAGAATCGATATTGTGCATATGTATTAATACTTTTTGTGTTAATTTGTATAGTTCCTCAGTATGTGATGAAATAAAGATAGTTCAATATTTGAGAATGCAAACGGACATCATTAAAAAACGTTTTTGTGACCCACACACTGACCCACACGGGGAAACGTGCGGACGAAAGCAACGGACCAAATCGTACCACCGACCGCGCCCTTTTGGAGCAAAAAGAGCCGGAAAGCGTTGAAACGCAAGGGTTGGAAGGTGCCCAGTCAGTTGGTAAGGATGAGCTGGCACATCAAATCTGCCAAACAGGTCCAGAAAACACCTGAAATCCGAAGA
>ENA-OPSO01001009-OPSO01001009.1-human-gut-metagenome-genome-assembly--contig:-NODE-1009-length-11135-cov-2.367058_pt1 | contig 11135 bp, 12 predicted proteins | sample MGYA00241455_ERZ501902 | MGnify/ENA primary metagenome ERZ501902 (study PRJEB25962, sample SAMEA2042405) | human gut metagenome | biome: human gut; feature: human-associated habitat; material: faeces...
TTTTTTTGTGTATCGCTATTCTAACTGGGATAGAATACTAGCCTACCTGGAAGCCATATTTCAATGGATCTGTAGGATCAATCAAGTATGTAGCAACACCGGTCAGGTAGCAGCTGCCTGTGATCATAGGAATAACTGCATCGTAGTCAGCAACCTTCGTTGTCTCTTTGATTACGCCCTTGAATCTGGTTCCGATGAAACTCTCATAGATGAATTCCTCGCCTACGCCGATCTCTCCCCAGTGATGAAGAGTAGCAAGCTTAGCGCTTGTACCGGTTCCGCAAGGAGAACGGTCAGCCATAGCATCTCCGAAGATTACTACGTTTCTCATTGTTGCCTTGTCCGGATTCGGTGTTGGTCCGTAGAACTCAACTAAGTCAACCGTATCAATGTCAAGAAGAGGATGCTTAACCGGAATCTCTTTGTTGATTACGTCTAACATCTTCATTCCTAATTTAGTGATGTCCGGAACTGTCTTCGGGCTGATCTCTGTGATACCGATCTTTGTAGTATCAACTAATGCGAAGAAACTTCCTCCAAAGGAGATGGTAAATGGAATCTCCTGGCCGTCGATCGTAACGGAGAGGTTCTCTTTGTAAACGAATGCCGGTACGTTAGTCAATGTAACGTGCTCAACCTTGCCGTCTTTCACAACTGCTTCTGTACGGATGAGTCCGGCCGGTGCTTCCAGTACAACCTGGTTTACGCCTTCCTTAGACTCAACAAGACCTGCCTCAATCGCAACCGTTACAGCGCCGATCGTGCAGTGTCCGCACATGTTCAGGTATCCGCCTGTATCCATGAACATTACACCGAAGTCTGCTTCTTTGTTCACTGGCTCGCAAAGGAAAGCACCGAACATATCATGATGTCCTCTTGGCTCGAACATCAATGCTGTACGAACGTGATCGTAGTTGTGTTCCATCCACTTTTTCTTTTCAATCATTGTGTTTCCTTCAGGTTCCGGGAAGCCGCCGATTACGACTCTACAAAATTCTCCCACAGTATGAGCGTCTACTACTTGAAGTTGTGCTTCAAAACGATCAAAATTTACGTTGGCTTGTAATTTCATAATATACAACCTTCTTTCTTTTTATTTTTTGTTTAATGCTTGCTCTGAATACACATACTAGTCATATCTCTAATTGGTCTCCGATTGAGCAGTCCGTGACTGTGCTTACATTCAATTATAGAAAATAACTATAAATTGTCATCTGACAAAGAGTGCCTGATCGGATTTTTTGAATAATAACATCTCTAAAATAAGGTAAGAAATGATAAAAAACTAACGATTAGACTATATTCTAGTATCTAGTTCAGTTTATATACACTATTATGTCCCAAAAGGCTTGAAAAGTCAATGAAATTTTGCTAAAATAAATTTAATAAAAAATGTCTAAAAAGTGTTGAAAACTGCGGAAAATTGTGATAAAGTTAGTGAGCAACGAAATGTGATATGGGGGTAGTTGGGTGACTGGTGTGCCTCCTGGTCTTCAAAACCAGTGTGGGGCGTTAAGAGCGTCCCGGGTGGGTTCGATTCCCACATGCCTCCGCCAAAAAAGTGTTAAAAAAAAGACCAACAGAAAAAGAGGTCTGATATATAGAAAAAACCTATAACAATAAATAAGTGAGCAGAGGGTACTCGGCTTTTTACTTATATAAAAATTAAAAATATAAAGGAGAAGATTGTCATGGGAAATTTACAGATTCTACTAAGACAACATGTAGGTGCACCTTGTGAAGCGATTGTAAAAGCCGGCGACAGAGTGGAAAAAGGAACTCTGATTGCAACACCAACAGGGCTTGGCGCTAATATTTTTTCCAGTGCATATGGTGAAGTTGTTGAAGTGACGGAAGACAGAATCATTATTAAACCGGACGAGGAACAGAAAGATGAATTCGTACCAATTGAAGAAGGAAGCAAGCTTGATATGGTGAAAGCTGCCGGAGTAGTTGGTATGGGTGGTGCCGGATTCCCAACAGGAGTAAAACTTGGCACAGACCTTGAAGGCGGATATATTTTGATTAATGCAGCAGAGTGTGAACCGGGACTTCGCCACAACATTCAGCAGATTGAAGAAGAATGTGACAAAGTAATCCGCGGTGTGAAATACAGTATGGAGATTTCGAATGCTGCGAAAGCAATTTTTGCAATTAAAAAGAAAAATACAAAAGCAGTTCAGACATTGAAAGAAGCTTTGAAGGATGAACCTGCAATTTCTATTCATTTACTGCCGGACATTTATCCGATGGGCGAAGAAAGAGCAGTTGTAAGAGAGTGTCTTGGAATCGAACTTGATCCGACACAGCTTCCTTCAGCAGCAAAATCTATCGTTATCAATGTGGAAACGCTCGCAAGAGTTGCAGAAGCAATTGACGAAAGAAAGCCTTGCTTCAGTAAGAATCTTACAGTAATCGGTAAGCTTAACGGTGGAAATCAGCCACATGTATTTATGGACGTTCCGGTAGGAACATCTGTGGAAGAGCTTATTGAAAGAGCCGGCGGCATTGATGGAGTATATGGTGAGATCATCATGGGTGGACCGTTTACAGGAAAAGCAACTACATTTGATGCGCCGATTACAAAGACAACAGGTGGAATTATCGTGACAATGGAATTCCCTGATCTTCACGGAGCAACAATCGGACTTCTTGTCTGTGCGTGCGGTGGAGACGAAGCGCGTATGCGTGATATCGCAGAAAAGATGAATGCAAAAGTTGTTTCTGTGGCAAGATGCAAACAGGCTGCAGAGATGAAGAACGGCGCTTTGAAATGTGAAAGACCGGGAAATTGTCCTGGACAAGTTAAAAACAGCATGCAGTTTAAGAAAGATAAATGTGAATATATAGTAATTGGTAACTGCTCTGACTGTTCCAATACAGTTATGGGATCTGCACCGAAGATGGGATTGAAAGTATTCCATCAGACAGATCACGTGATGAGAACAATTGGACATCCGCTTTACAGATACTTAAGAGTGTCTAAAAAAGTAGAACAAGATATTTAGATAACGGTATAACTATCACCAGCCGAATCACGTGGAAAACCCCCGATTTTCCAGAACTTAGATGAATCATCTTTGTGGAGACGGAAGAGTGATTGGGATATATACACTGGGGAAACCCGAGGACAAACAAAATAAGGAGGTAAGAAATTATGTCAATTACAGCCGAAACATGTAAAGAACATGCAAAGGATCCTGCAGTATTATGCTGTAGAGCAGAAGCAGGTATTACAATTGGCCCAGAAAACTTAGAAGATCCAACAATTTTTGATGATTTGGTGGATTCAGGGTTATTAAATTTAGATGGTTGCTTAACTATCGAACAGATCTTAGGTGCAAAACTTACAAAAACTTGTGATTCTCTTACACCGGTTACAGCTGATGTTATCGATGCTGTACAGGTAGAGGCAGCGCCAGCAGAGGAAGTTGTGGAAGAAACAGCAGCTCCGGTAGCAGCAGTTCCAGCAACAGCTACAACAACAGTATCAGGTGGAACATTAAAGATTCATATTGGAGAAGGTAAAGATATCGATATCGAGTTACCAATGGGAATCGGAACAGGTGCAGCTCAGGCAGTAGAAGTACCAGCAGAAGCTGTAGCAGCAGTTGAAGCAGCTCCGGCAGCAGCAAACAATGAAGAAGTAAAAGTTGTTAGAACACTTACAAGAAAACACTTCAACATCACAGAAGTTAAGAGAGGACCAGAGACAAAGATCGAGGGAACAACTCTTTACATCCGTGAAGGAATTGAAGAAGAAGCAGTAGCTTCACAGGAACTTGTTAACAGCTTAAAGATTGATATTATTACACCAGAACAGTACCACACATATTCAGAAACAATCATGGATGTTCAGCCAATCGCTACAAAAGACGGCGATGATGAAATCGGTTCAGGTGCTACAAGAGTGCTTGACGGTGTTGTTATGATGGTAACAGGTACAGATGCAAATGGTGTTCAGATTGGTGAGTTTGGTTCTTCAGAAGGATACTTAGACGAAAACATTATGTGGGGACGTCCGGGTGCACCTGAAAAAGGTGAAATCTTCATTAAAACTGAAGTGGTTATCAAAGAAGGAACAAACATGGAAAGACCAGGTCCGTTAGCTGCTCATACAGCAACAGATGTGATCACTCAGGAAATCAGAGAAGCATTGAAGAAACTTGATGAATCTCTTATCGTAGATACAGAAGAATTCCAGCAAGTAAGAAGACCAGGAAAGAAAAAAGTTGTTATCGTAAAAGAAATCATGGGACAAGGTGCTATGCACGACAACTTAATCCTGCCGGTTGAGCCAGTTGGTATTCTTGGCGGAAAACCAAACGTTGACTTAGGAAACGTTCCGGTTATGGTATCTCCATTGGAAGTATTAGACGGATGTATCCATGCATTAACATGTATCGGACCAGCTTCTAAAGAAATGTCAAGACATTACTGGAGAGAGCCACTTGTTCTTGAAGTACTTCATGATGAAGAAGTTGACCTTTGTGGAGTTATCTTTGTTGGTTCTCCTCAGATCAATGCAGAAAAATTCTATGTATCAAAACGTGTTGGTATGATGGTAGAAGCATTAGACGTAGATGGAGCTTTCGTTACAACAGAAGGTTTCGGAAACAACCACATTGACTTTGCAAGCCACCATGAACAAATCGGTATGAGAGGCGTTCCTGTAGTTGGTATGTCATTCTGTGCAGTTCAGGGAGCACTTGTTGTTGGTAACAAATACATGACTCACATGGTAGATAACAACAAATCTGAATCAGGTATCGAAAACGAAGTTCTTGCATGTAACACACTTTGCCATGAAGATGCTATCAGAGCTCTTGCAATGTTAAAAGATGCTATGGCTGGAACAGAAGTTAAGAAAGCTGAAAAGAAATGGAATCCAAACGTAAAATCTACAAACGTAGAATTAATCTCTAACGTAACTGGAAAACCAATCGAGTTAGTTGCTAATGAACAGTCATTACCAATGAGTGAAAAGAGAAAAGAAAAATATGACTAAAAGCTAGGTGACGAATTATGAAATATGGCGATAAGATAATTAAGATGGAAGGCGTAATTGTGGAAGTTCATGACGGCTGTGTTGCAATAGACTTAAAAGGTCGTCTTGGATATTTGAAGATTCCGATGAGAATGCTGATTACGGACTATCCGCTTGTGGTAGGACAGGAAGTTGCATGGAACATGAGTTTTATAGAGCAGCTTGGTCCGGAAGCCAATGATAAATATGTCAGTAACCTAGATGTCTACAATAGGCGCCAGGAAGAAATGCGTGCCAAAAATGAAGAGAATAACAAGGAGGTATAAGAAATGAGTTTAACAACTGTTAAAGGAATGCAATCAGAAATTTTCGTTCCGATTACTCCGCCGATGGTATGGACTCCTGTAACAAAAGAGTTAAAAGACATGACAATTGCTCTTGCTACAGCAGCTGGTGTACACCACAAAGAAGACAAGAGATTTAACCTTGCAGGTGACTTTACTTGGAGAAAAATTACTGACCAGATGAAATCAAGTGAATTAATGGTTTCTCATGGTGGATATGACAATGGTGATGTTAATAAAGACATCAACTGTATGTTCCCAATTGATAGAATTCACGAATTAGCAAAAGAAGGATTTATCAAAGCTTGTGCACCTGTACACGCAGGTTTCATGGGTGGTGGTGGAAACCAGGAGAAATTTAAACATGAGACTGGTCCGGCTATTGCTCAGATGTTCAAAGAAGAGGGCGTAGATGCAGTTATCCTCACCGCTGGCTGAGGTACTTGCCACCGCTCTGCAGTATTGGTGCAGAGAGCGATTGAAGAAGCTGGAATTCCTACAATTATTATTGCAGCTCTTCCACCAGTTGTACGTCAAACTGGTACACCACGTGCGGTAGCTCCGTTGGTACCTATGGGTGCTAATGCTGGTGCTCCTAACAATGTGGAACAACAGACAGCTATTGTAAAAGCAACATTAGAACAATTAGTAGAAATCCAGACACCTGGAAAGATTGTTCCATTGCCATTCGAATATGTAGCTAAAGTTTAATAAAACTTTAAAAAAGCAGATGCGAATGCATCTGCTTTTTGATATAATAAATACATCAAACAGGAGGTGTAATAGTTATGGAGGAACAGATAAAAGATTTGAGACGTCTTGTGATTAAAGCCTACCACATGAATGAAGTGGAGTGGGGAGAACACAATGACATCACAGTCGATGGGAAGATGACGGTTAGCAAAGAGATGATCGAAGAGCTTGTAGAATCGGAACCGTTGATTGAAAAAATCGACATACAGATTATCAAGCCGGGCGAACATGATCGTTGGACAAATACGATGATGGATATTATTCCGATTTCCACAAAAGTGCTGGGGAAAATTGGAGAAGGTATTACACATACAATTACGGGTGTGTATGTAATTTTAACAGGTGTGGATGTTAACGGGAAACAGACACATGAATTTGGTTCTTCAGAGGGTAACTTGAAAGATATGTTATATTTGAACCGTGCGGGAACACCTGGCGATAACGATGTGATTATATCATTTGATGTGACATTGGCTGCAGGAATGGGGCAGGAGAGACCGGGACCGACAGCAGCTCATAGGGCGTGCGATAAGTTTATTCAAAGTTATCGCGACAAACTGAAGAAGTTCAAGGGTGATTTGTGTACGGAGCGTCATGAATATCATGACATTGTGAGAACGGGAAAGAAACGCGTGCTGATTATTAAGCAGGTAGCTGGTCAGGGTGCGATGTATGATACACATTTATTTGCAAAGGAGCCTTCAGGAGTGGAAGGCGGAAAATCGATTATTGATATGGGTAATATGCCGATTATCCTGACACCGAATGAATATCGGGATGGCATTATCCGGTCTATGCAGTAGGAGGTGTGAACTATGGGAATTGGTCCTTCGACAAAAGAGACATCGTTACATCATTTTAGAGACCCTTTGTTAGATGTGGTTTCAAAAGATACAGATGTGGATTTGATGGGCGTGATGTTAGTCGGATCGCCGGATGGAAATGAAGATAAGATGCTTGTAGGAACAAGGGCAGCGGTCTGGGCGGAGTGTATGCGTGCAGATGGTGTAATCCTTTCCTGTGATGGCTGGGGAAACAGCCATGTCGATTATACAAATACAATGGAACAGATCGGCACACGAGGAATACCGGTTACAGGGATTACTTTTAATGGTACAGTAGCGCAATTTGTAGTAGTAAATGACTATTTGGACGGGGTTGTTGATATGAACAAGAGCGCCAGTGGTGAAGAGACAAATGTAGTAGGTGAAAATAACATGACAGAGCGTGACTGCAAACTGGCACTTGCCAAATTGAAATTAAAAATGCGTCAAAAAGAGCAGAAAGAATAGAGAAAAGATGACAGTAAAATACAGAGTCAAAACAAAGCATACAAAAGAGCTTTTAAAAGAATTTGTGAAATTTTCATTTCGTGTAAATCATCCGAAGACTACGTTTCGCCTGTTTGTTATCGGTGTAGGATTTCTGATTATAGGAACCGGCATGGAGAGGGGCTCTTTGGCGATGTGGATGTGTCTGGTGATAGGTATCTTGTTGTGTATATTTTCATTTGCAAGACATTATATCGGCGTGATGCAGCTGAAAGGAAATGATGAAATTTATCAGAATGACTGGGAAGTGGATACTTCTTTCTTGGATGGAGAGATTCGAATTAGAAATAGTGGAGAGACGAAAGGATTTTCGAAGAGTTATAAGGAAGTAGCTGCTTTGTATATGGATGAAAATAATTATTACATAGGGATTGAGGGGGATAATTTATACCCGCTTCCGAGAAAATGCTTTGTAGAAGGAAAGCAGGAGGAATTTGAGAACTTCATAAAAAAGAAAACGGGGCAAAAGATGATGTATGTCCCATTTCGCATGAAAAATAAATTTGCAATCATAAGGGAAAATATGAAAGTAAAAGAAGCAGAACACGATTTGAAATTAGAAAAGAAAAAGAATGGGAGTTGTTGCGAGGCAGATGAGAAATCATCTGAGGGGCAATAGCTCCTTTTTTGATGACCAATTCTTTGATAATGCAATGACAGATAAAATGTATGAAAATTACATAAATAAAAGTTTTTTGGATAAAAAAATATACAATATATTTATTGCGATTATCGTGATAAAAAAACATATTGTTAAAAATAAATAAAGGTGCTAAGATAAAGAAAGAGTAATTTTATTATTTGCTGAAAAGGAGAAGGTTATGAAAAAGAAAAAGATACTTAGTTTTTTGTTGGCTGGTGTAATGATTGGTCAGACAGTTCCGATTGGAACGATGATTGTTTCGGCGGAAGAGAAGTCAATGGTAGGAGAAGAGCAGTTATCGGATAAAAAGACTGCGGCACCTGAAAAAGATAAGGCTGTGCCGAACAACAGTCAGTACAAGTACCAAAAAGACGAGTTGGCAGCATTTTGTCATTTTGGACCGAACACATTTACAGGAAAGAGTGGGGAGACAATTATGGAGATACAGACCCGAACCAACTCTTTACATTGAAGGAAAATTTTGATGCAGAGACTTTGGTGAAGACAATCAAAGAGGCTGGATTCAAAAAATTGATCATTACGGCAAAACATCATGATGGTTTCTGTTTGTGGAACAGTGAATATACAACATACGATGTAGGTTCTATAGACTATGCAAAGAAAAACTATGACAATATGGGTGGAGATATCCTTGCTGAGATTTCAGCGGCATGTACGAAGGAAGATATTGATATGGGACTTTACCTGTCGCCGTGGGATATCCATGAGCCGTCTTACGGAAATAATTCGCCGGGAGACTATAATGAATTTTACAATAATCAACTCAAAGAAATTTTAGGCAATAATAAATATGGTAATGACGGAAAATTTGTAGAAATTTGGATGGATGGCGCCAAAGGCGGTGGAGCAGATCCGCAGGATTATACAATCGATAAATGGTATGAGACTATTACAAAGTATGAAGGCGAGGAATGTTTGATATTTGGAGCAGGACCATATGCATCTGTGCGTTGGATCGGTAATGAAAATGGGGAAGCGGCAGATGAGACATGGTCAAAATCAATATTAACAGAGGATAACAAGATCAAAAATGACCCAAGCCAAAGAGAGGATGATTTTAAGGGGGATCCGACAGATCATTTTTCTAATGGTTATGCAGAAGGAAATAAATGGACAGTACCGGAGGTGGATGCCCGCATTACTTCGGGATGGTTCTGGGGAAATGGAAAGAGTACTCCAAAGAGTATGGAGCAATTAGCGAACATGTATTTCAGTTCTGTAGGACGTAATGCACCATTGCTTTTGAATATCCCACCGAACAATAAGGGAACGGTGGATGATGCAATTCTTAATCGGGTGAAAGAATTCGGAAATGCAGTAAAAGAGACATTTACAAACAACATTGCGGCAGGAAAGAATGTAAGTTGTACCGCGAGCGAGGTCAGAGGAAATGATATCGCATACTCTCCGAACAATGTATTGGACGGTAATCAGGATACATATTGGACAACAGATGATAAGACAGAAGCAACAGAGGCAACATTGGAAGTGAACCTTGGTGAGACAAAACAGTTTGATGTTGTGTCAATTGAGGAAACAATTAAATTTGGACAGAGGATCAGCGAGTTCAAAGTAGAATATAAGAATGGTTCTGATGAATGGAAAGTATTTGGAAGCGGAAAAACAGTTGGCGCAAAGAGACTTTGCAGAAGGAGCCCTGTGAAAGCGGACAAACTCCGTATTACAGTGAAGACATCGGAAAAAGCAGAACATAAAGCGCCGATTATCAGTGAAGTAGGAGTATATCGCGCGGCAGCAGATTTTGCCCTCGGAAATGGTATTCCGGAAGGACTTGAGATAGACTTTCCCTTCCGTCCTGCCGGTCACTTCTCCATTTATCACATAACCTTTCGGTGCTTCCTGGCAACTCGCCAACATCAGGGCCACCAGGGCTGTCGCTACTAATCGTTTCATTTTTATCTGTTTCGTTTATTATTTAATCTCAGGGTGATGATATCGCCCTTTTTTCAGCGTTCCCTTTCCATATTCGATCGCACGAACCGGACAGCGGTGAATGCAAGCGACACACTGCACACAGGTATCCGTCCAAACAGGCTTCCCTGCCTGCATGCTGATCGTTCCGGTCGGACAAATCCGTTCACATAACCCACAGGAAATACAAACATCCGTCACCCGGAAAGAATTACTTCCGATTGCCAGATGGGCAAAAAGAGGATAAATCCAGTAGCTTTTCAAACCGGGCATGCTTCCTGTATGATACAAAGCGTCCTGCCCATGCTCCCGGATCGCTTCGATAATCTCGGCCACACGTGCCGGGGCATCCTGCAGTTTCCGTTCCTCCACATCTTTGTCGTCTACATCGAAACCAGGCAACAAGATATAGTTGTTCGGCATAATGACAGAGTATGCTGCCGTTAGCGATATCGCTCTTTTTTCCAAAGCTTTCCCGATCAGTCGATCTGTATATCCGCATTCATCTCCACAGGTAGAAACGGAATAGACCGATTGTCCAGTATATCCGTTTAAAGTCAGACGAGAGATAAAACGGGTCACAGACACCGCCGGTCCCCAGGAATGCACAGGATAGACAAACAATATCTTTTCATCCGGACGAACCGGATAGCCCCAACCATCCTTTTCCTTATGCAGTTCTTCTGCAATTGAAACCAACTGTTCTCCCAGCGCCTCACTCAGAGCCTTTGCCACCCAAAGAGAGTTTCCAGTTCCAGTAAAGTAAAATATCATATTCCTATTTCTGTTTCAAATACAAAAGTAAGTATAATCTAAGAATACACCTCGCATTTACCTTATTAAGAAACCTAAACGGCAACGTGATGAAGATAACAATGGGACCTTACACACGTTGTCATTCCTGCCTGAAGCCTACTTTTACTTTTGCGGAGATTTGGAGCAGACGCTTTTTATATCTTAATTTGCATTACCATAAAAACACACAATATGAAACGGACTTTACTTATTTGGGCTTCGATGGCTTGCATGACTGTTCATTCGGTCATGGCACAGGACGCAGCTGTAAACAAAATCATCGAAATCGGTCAAACGGAGTTTTTAATATTGCATAGTCAATATAGGTG
>ENA-OPSO01001011-OPSO01001011.1-human-gut-metagenome-genome-assembly--contig:-NODE-1011-length-11119-cov-8.855568_pt1 | contig 11119 bp, 7 predicted proteins | sample MGYA00241455_ERZ501902 | MGnify/ENA primary metagenome ERZ501902 (study PRJEB25962, sample SAMEA2042405) | human gut metagenome | biome: human gut; feature: human-associated habitat; material: faeces...
CTGTATCATATCGCTTGGCTGCTTTTTTAATGATAAAGGTTACTTTCATAGACTTGCAGGTTGAATTTTACTCTGCTGCAAATATAGATATTTTCCCCACATTTTCCCCGCATCTGCTAAATATTTTGCAATTCGATTAACTTGGATTAAAATTTAATTTGATTGTAACATGTTGAAATATAGTGTAATTGTAGTGTTTTTCTGCATTTTTCTTTTTACCCACATTTTCCTCACTTTAATTATTTCAAATGCGGGTCTGGGTACGAAATAAAGAAGCGGGGAAAGTTTTAATGCTTTTCCCGCTTTCTTTTTATACTTATCTTTTATGCCCTTTGCTCATGGGAACAGATATCTGGCAAGAGATAGAAGTACTGAATCAAGAATTTGTGAGGCTTGGTATCAGTCAGTCGGTAGACTATGAAAAGTACTACCTCTATTCGCTTATTACCCATTCTACTGCTATTGAGGGCTCTACACTTACCGAATTGGATACCCAGTTGCTTTTTGATGAGGGGGTAACAGCTAAAGGAAAGCCGTTGGTCTATCATCTGATGAATGAGGATTTGAAGAAGGCATACGAACTCGCCAAAGAAGAAAGTGCACAAAATGCGGAAATTACGCCTGTTTTCTTACAAAAATTGAATGCTGCTCTAATGCGTACTACTGGGAGTGTATATAATGTAATGGGCGGTTCTTTTGATTCTTCTAAAGGTGAATTTCGTTTGTGCGGCGTTACTGCTGGGGTGGGCGGGTGTTCTTATATGAGCTATCCTAAAGTTCCCGCTAAAGTAGAAGAACTTTGTTCTATATTGAGAGAAAAGCAAAAGAATATGGAAACATTTCGGGAACGATATGAATTGAGTTTCAATGCTCATCTCAATTTGGTAACCGTTCATCCGTGGGTAGATGGCAATGGGAGAACGGCTCGTTTGTTGATGAACTATATCCAGTTCTGCCATCATCTTTTTCCGACGAAAATCTTTAAAGAAGATAGGGGCGACTATATTCTTTCTTTGCGGCAGTCGCAAGAAGATGAGAACAGTCAGCCTTTCTTGGACTTTATGGCAGCGCAGCTGAAAAAATCATTTGCGTCAGAGATTGAGAAATACAATACTGGACGTAAAAAAGGTTTTAATCTCATGTTTTGAAAAGCGACGATTCCTTCCTGATAAGCTCATATAGGCATTAGCTGATTGTGCTGTATCATCCTTTTGTATTGGGTTATTCTCAAAATATTCTCTTCTCGGCATTAAATACAAAATAATGGGTGTAAAATGCAAATTTATTTCGTAGATACTGTTTTCGCATTTATTTTTTTCTAAATTTGCAGTAGCTGGAATCTTATCTAACTATTTAATTATTAAATGTTTGCCAATTATGACAAAACATGTTCCTCTTTTTTTACCTCTCGGAAGTATTCGGTTACTGACGATATTCTTCTCTTTTTGTATAATCTTTGTTCATCCGGCATTGGCTGACAAAATGGCTGAAAGCCCCGAACTTTTCGATACTGCTTTCACCTTGCAGGAAAGGCTTGATATTCCCGACGGGTTTGTTCAAAGAGAGATGGTCTATATTTCCATTCTTTTAGGTACATTGGTGCTGTGCCTCTTCTTTTTCTTCATGCAGAGGCGGATGAAGAAATTGAGGGAAAGGGACCGGGAGAGGTATCTGCAACTGTTGGAAGGCATTCTTGATAATCTTCCCATTGCGGCAAAAGTGAAGGATGTGAATGATGGGATGCGCTATACTTTTTGGAATAAAAAGGCAGAGGAACTCTTTGAATGTTCGGCCAGAGAGGCTATAGGCAAGACGGATTTTGAAACAATGCCAGAGGCTGCGGCTTTAATTAGGAAGGAGGATGAAGAGTTGGTCAAGACGGGGATTCCACAAGAAGGTATACGACGTTTTTTTACCAAGAAGAACGAGGAGCGGTTTACCTTCCAGAACAATAATTTTATAAAGCTTTCTGATGGTCGCAAGTGGATTGTTTATACTGCTTGGGACATTACTGATTTGAAAATCATGGAGCGCAAGCTACGTCTGGCCAAAGAGGAGGCTGAGGAGTCCAACCGGATAAAATCGGCTTTCCTGGCCAATATGAGTCATGAGATACGTACTCCGCTCAATGCAATAGTTGGTTTTTCGAGTATTTTGACCACGGAAGTGTCTGAGGAAGAACGGGTGGAGTATCTCGATATTATAGAGCGGAATAATGAACTGCTGTTGCAGCTCATCAATGACATTCTGGATTTGTCGAAGATAGAAGCCGGTACATTGGAGTATGTCTATGCTAACGTGGATATCAATAAAATGGTGTCCGAGATAGAGCAGGCTACAAGTATCAGGCTGACCAATAAAGACGTGCGTCTGGTCACGGTTACGCCATTGCCCGGTTTGCTGCTGTATACCGATCAGCGCAGAATTACTCAGGTATTCAATAACTTCATCAGTAATGCGCTGAAGTTTACTGCTGCCGGTAGCATTACCATTGGTTACGGAATGCCCGAAAATAGCTATATCCGTTTTTATGTCACCGATACCGGGACGGGGATATCATCTGAGAATGCGCAGGGGATTTTTAACCGCTTTGTGAAGCTGGATTCCTTTAAGCAAGGTACCGGACTGGGACTGGCCATTTCGCAAAACATTGTGAAGGAACTGAAAGGAGAGATAGGGGTGGAGTCACAGTTGAGCAAGGGCTCCACTTTCTGGTTCACGTTGCCTTTTTATAAGATGGACGCGCACCGTTCTATCTTTCCTTGATGCTGCAAGCTCAATCCAATGAAGGGACATCGATTGTCTGGCTTTCCTCGTTCCAGTTGTCAAGGGTGAATTCTCCGGATGATTCTTCGGAAAAGATGTCTCCCAGAGTGAGGGTCAGGGTCAGTTTGGAGTTTGCTTCCAAAGGTCCGTTCAATGTTTGCTTGAAACTTTTCACGTTTCCATTTTTCAGTATGATGCTCATCTGGAATTCCGGTTTCCCGAAAGAAGGGAAGAGCATGACGGTGGCGTTGCTCATTTGTGTACCGTCGACGGAACGGACCAGAGGGAAGGCTACTGTGCGTGGGCTTCCTTGAGGAGCGGCGGTGTAGAAATTCAGTTCTCCAGCAATATTGGTGATGCGCACCACCATGCTGTCGATGCTCGAACTGAGGATGCCGTTGTTCTTGTCCTTGATGATTACTTTCAGTCCGGTCACTACCCGTTTGAGGGATGCTTTCAGGTCCTCACTTCCAATGTTGGCAGGCTGGACGGCGTGTACCAGGTCGAATACCGGATAATAGGTTGTGTCCGCTTCCATTTTGAATAGGGAGAAGTGTTGCCGGGACATGTCTTCGCCTAAGATGTAGACCGGGTCCCTCATGAGAGGATGTGCATAAATCGGCTCCTCGTATTTAGGGGTTCCCCAATAAATCATGTTATAGAGACCTGCGGGTAAGGATAACTCTCGATTGACGCCATCGTTATAGAAAGCTCCGTCTTTAACTTGGTAGTAACCGTAAAAAGGTGTCAGCTTCCGGTTTATGTAGTTTCCATAATAAATAGAGGTGCCCGCCTTGCAGGGCATGATGGTCAGTATGCCGGTCAGCGGGCTTTGTCCGCTTTCTGTGGACACGTCCATCAAAAGTCGTGGTGATACCAACTCACTGCTTTTTTCTATCTGGGGCGGATTGTCATCGGCGCAGCTTGCCACGATTGCGGCAAGTACTGCAAATACTACTAATTTTTTCATTATCTGTTAAGCTTTAGGTTGTTCTTCCTTGAGAACGTTTTTAGAAAGAAATGGTTCTTTGTACTCCGGAGAAAGTATATTGGGGATGGAAAAGTGAGGTGAAACCAATTCCGGTATTGAGGGGAATGGGAAGAATAGCCCCTCTTCAAAAGGCTTAGAGAAGGGACGGAAAACAAATTATACCTTTTTTAGTAACATTTTAGAAGCCTTGATTAACGAAATCATATACTCTTCGTAACAATTTCTCGACATTCTTTTCTTGTTCCTCCATACATTTGCATCCGAGTTCTTTGGTATTAATTGAAGAACACAATGAATCTTTGATATTAACCATTAAATAATGTACAATGAGAAAAACATTCTTGGAAAAGTGCATAAATCTGCGTTTATGCCGTGTTGCATTGGTACTTTTGTTTCTTGTACCTGCAATCAGTAGCCTGCAGGCTAATCCTTCTCAAAACAAGACCATTTCGGGTGTTGTGACATCGGCTACGGATAGTGAGCCGTTGATAGGTGTCAGCGTGCAGGTGAGAGAAACCGCTACGGGTGGAATTACCGACATTGATGGCCGGTATTCGGTAAGTGCCCAACAAGGACAGACACTGGTGTTTTCTTACATCGGTTATCAATCACAGGAAATCAAGGTAGGTACTTCTTCCGTCATCAATGTGGTGCTGAAGGAGGACACGGAAATGTTGGATGAAGTGGTTGTAGTGGGCTATGGTGTCCAGAAGAAGAAATTGGTGACGGGTGCCACTGTTCAGGTGAAGGGTGACGAAATAGCCAAGATGAATACAACCAATCCCTTGCAGGCTATGCAGGGACAGACACCGGGTGTAAGTATTGCTTCGACTTCCGGTCAACCGGGTGCTGACATGAAAGTGAGTATCCGTGGTCTTGGTACCGTGGGAAATAGTGCTCCTCTTTATCTGATTGATGGTGTGGGTGGTGATATTTCTACTTTGAATCCTGCCGATATTGAAAGTATAGATGTACTGAAAGATGCGGCTAGTGCGGCTATCTACGGTTCGGCCGGTGCTAATGGTGTAGTGCTTATTACTACCAAGCAAGGGCGCGAAGGTAAAGCGCAGATTAGTTTCGATGCTTATTATGGAATACAGAATGTAGCTCGTAAGGCCAATATGCTGAATGCAAAAGAGTATATGGCCATTATGGATGAGCAGGCTTTGAATAGCGGACTTTCGGCTTACGATTGGAGCCAATACCAGTCTATTTACGATGCCAATGGCAATGTGTATGATACGGATTGGGTAGATACTATGTTCAAAGATAATGCCACAACGGAGAGCTATACGCTGGGTGTCACTGGTGGAAGCGCAACTTCCACTTATGCCCTTTCGTTAGGATATATGAGTCAGGAAGGTATTGTCGGCGGTTCGGATGTGTCTAACTATTCGCGTTACAATTTCCGTGTGAACAGCGAGCACAAACTTTTCAAGGATATTTTGAAAGTGGGCGAGCAGGTGAGTTTTGTATATAAGATGAATAACGGTATCAGTGTAGGCAACCAATATAATAATACCTTACGCGGTGCATTCGGAACATCGCCTATCGCTCCTGTCTATAGCGATAATAATCTTTATGATTCGCCTTACAATGACACCAGTACCAGTGACTGGAATAAAGGTGATGGAAACCCTTATGGTTTAATGATGACCGACAGCAACAATGAGAACAAAACGGCTACTTTTTCCGGTAATGTTTATGCTGAATTGCAGCCTGTCAAGAATTTGAAGATAAAGTCTGTATTCGGTGTGGTTTATGGTTCCAGCGAATACCGTAGTTTCAAGCCTCTCTACAAGTTCAGCCAATATATATATAATGAAGAACGTACTACCGTATCTCAAAATGCCAATCACTCTTTGGGTATGACATGGACCAATACGGCTTCTTATGACTGGACTATGGGAGAACATTCGTTCAACGCCTTGCTGGGTATGGAAGCCTATCGTTACGAGGGCACTTATATCGAAGCTAAAAATGGTATGTTGAAAGAAGGTTTTGATGATTGGGAGCATGCTTTTGTGGGCAACGGAACGGCCTCCGATTCGACCAACGGCTTGGGTGTCAGTGGCAATCCGCATACCGAGAGCCGCAAGGTGTCCTATTTCGGCCGATTGGGTTGGAACTGGAAAGAAACTTATATGGTCAATGCTACTTTGCGTGCAGACGGTTCGAGCAACTTTGCCAAAGGCAACCGTTTTGGTTACTTCCCTTCGGTATCGGCAGGATGGACCATTACTAACGAAAAATTCATGGAAAGTACGCAAAACTGGCTCGACTTCCTGAAAATACGTGCCAGCTGGGGACAAGTGGGTAATGCCAACATTGACGCATTCCAATATCTGGCTCCTATCAAGAGTACCAATACACACTATCTTTTCGGCAGCGGTTACGGCGACTCGGATGCTGCGGCACAGCTCGGAACCAACTGGGGAGCTTACCCTAGTCGTCTGGCTAATGCTGACATCAAGTGGGAGACTTCACAGCAGACCAATATCGGTCTTGATGCCCGATTCCTCAACAGTCGCCTGGGTGTTAATTTCGATTTCTACATTAAAGATACTAAAGACTGGCTCGTGGTGGCTCCTATTCTTGCTACTGCCGGAGCAGGTGCTCCTTATATTAATGGCGGTGGAGTGAAAAACACCGGTGTGGAACTCAATCTTACTTGGAATGACCAAATAGGCAAAGACTTTAGTTACAATATCGGTATCAACGGTGCCTACAATAAGAATAAGGTCGGAGAGATTCCTAACGACGATGGTATCATTCATGGCTCTACCAACCAGTTGTATGACAATACTCCTGAATTCTATCGTGCCGAGAATGGTAAGCCTATCGGTTATTTCTATGGTTTCAAGACAGCAGGCATATTCCAAAACAATCAAGAAATAGAGGATTGGATTAAGGCTGGTAACGGTGTGCTGCAAGCTGACGTACAACCAGGTGACGTGAAGTTTGTGGACATCAACCATGACGGACGGGTGAACGAGCTTGACAAGACCGATCTTGGTAACGGTATTCCTGATTTCACTATGGGCTTCAATCTCGGTTTCAACTGGAAAGGACTTGATTTCTCTGTAGTGGCCAACGGTGCTTTCGGACAGCAGATTGTCCAGAGCTATCGTAACCATACCTCCAAGCAAGCCAATTATACTACTGCAATTTTAGGACGTTGGACAGGAGAGGGAACCAGCAATCGCATACCTCGTGTCACAGACCAGAATCTCAACTGGCAGTTCTCAGACCTCTATGTGCAGGATGGTGATTACCTGCGAATCAGTAACATTACTTTGGGCTACGACTTTGCCAAGCTACTGAGATGTAAGGTCATCAGTCAGTGTCGTATCTATGCTCAGGTACAGAATGCGTTCACATTTACCAAATATGACGGCATGGATCCGGAAATAGGTTATGGTCCCGAAGGAGATAACGGACAAGGTTGGGTGTCGGGCGTTGATTTAGGTTATTACCCCCGTCCCCGTACCGTATTGTTTGGTGTTAACTTGAAATTTTAAAATATAGACTGATATGAAGAAAAACAAAAATATATTTATGGCAAGTGTCCTGCTCCTGAGTTTGGGACTGGCTTCGTGTACCGACAGTTTTCTCGATGTTACGTCGAAGACTGAATCTTCAACCGGTACATTCTATAAGACTGAAAAAGATGCTTATCGTGCTCTGATAGGTTGTTATGATGGTTGGCGCCAGACTTCATCAGCCATGATGGTAGGGTTTTATATAGCTTCCGAGGTGATGAGTGCCGAGTGTTTTGGCGCTACCGGAAATGCCGATGGACGTGGCTATCAGGCCATTGACCGTTTTGACATCTCCCAATCGCCGGCTGACCTCAACCTATACGAAGGTGACTGGAAAAATTATTATGCGGGCGTCTATCGTTGCAACGAGCTGATAGCTCATGAAGAGCAGATTGTATGGAATGAATCGGATAGCAAACGTGGTATCTATATGGGCGAATGTCGTACGTTGCGTGCATTGCTTTATCTGGATATGGTTCGTTTATGGGGGAATATCCCACTCTTTCTGGAACCGGTAAACGAAAATCGCGCTCCTTCACCTGCCAAAGAGGTGTTCAGTGCCATATTTACTGACTTAAAATATGCTATCGAGAATATTCCCGGTGACGCTTATCCCAAGGCCGACTATACCAAGAACGACGGACATATTACAAAATATGCCGCCGAGGCTTTGCTGGCACGTGCCTATCTTTTCTATACCGGATATTACGGTGAAGAACCTGTAGAGGTGACTCGTGCCGAAGCTTTGGCTGCTGTAGAAGACGTAATCGCTTCAGGAGAATATGGTTTGGTACCGCAATTCAAGAATTTATGGCCGGCTTCTTCTGCAAAAGTGGCCGAAAAAGGAGACTATGAAACTTTGAAGGGTACATATGCCGGTGATGGAAACAAGGAAACCATTCTTGCGTTGAAATTTACCGCTACTCAGGATTATAACGGGAATAATGACTCCAACCGTTGGCAGGTGATGTTGGGTATGCGCCAGCTTAATGCTGCTCCCTATTGCAAGGGATGGGGCGCATTGACGGTAAATCCTGATTTTGTGGAAGCGTTTCCCACTGGTGACCTCCGCCGTTCGGCTTCTATCATTGATTTGGTAGGGGAAGGAATCACCGGTTCGGCCGACTTTACCACCAGTTTTAATGACTGGCGTGAATATACCGGCTATGCTGTGAAGAAGTATGCTCCCCTTTGCTATGCCGATGGAAGCCATGCCGGTAAGCAGGATGGTAGCGGTGACTTCCAGACACAGAACCGCCAAGACTACGTTATTATCCGTTATGCCGACGTATTGTTGATGGCCGCAGAACTGGGTAGCCCCAATGCGCAAACTTATTTCGACCAAGTGCGTAAGCGTGCTTATCAGGTTGATGACAACGGAACAGTATCGGCCAACTATCAAGCTAAGAGTGTGTCTCAACAAGCTATTATGGAAGAACGTCGTCTTGAATTTGCTTTTGAAAGCATTAATTATTGGGATCTCCTGCGTCAAGGTATAGACGTGGCAGCCGAGAAGCTCGCCTTGAATGGTGTCAAGGTGAAGAGTGGAGGCGCTGATGATGCAATAACCATACGGGTCGACCGTGTGAAAGCCACCAAAGGCTTGAGCCAGATTCCTTATAATCAAATTAACCTTTCACAGAGTGTACTTGTGCAGAATCCCGGATGGTGAGTACCATTAATAGAGTAAATAAAAAATAAAAACAATAAGATATGAGACTTAAATCATTCTTTTCCATATTGGCAGGAGCGGCTTTGATATTTTCCGCTTGCTCGCCCGAAGAGTACGAGATGGGGGCAAAAACCTATGTTTCCGATGATTTGGTGGAAGGTATCGCCTATACGGTGACCCCTGATGCCAATGATCCTAATACGATTCATCTGACTTCGCTCATCAAGGGAGCCACTCCCTTGTGGGTCACTCCAAGCGGTCCTTCTCAAAGGACCACTCTTGACTTGGCACTTCCTTTTGCCGGAGAATATAGCGTGACTTTCGGCGCTTCCACACCGGCAGGTCCGGTATATGGCGAACCATATACCTTCAAGGTAGAGACCAATAACTTTGCCATGCTCGAAGACCCTATCTGGGCTAACCTTGCTGGTGGAGTGGGCAAGAGCCGTAAGTGGGTTCCCATTGACAAGAACTTTGGTATTGGCCGTTGTTCGGGACCGGTGATGTACATGAGCCACACTGATGTGAAAAATGATGGAAGCAATATTACCGACCTTATGATTGGTAGCGCCAATTGGGCTCCCAACTGGGATCCGGGTATCCAATCGTGGCTCATTCCGGCAGACGACCCCTATTTCCAGTCGTACATCACTTTCGGCCTGGATGCTGTGAAAGGCTGTACGGTGGAACTTCATCGGGTGGCTGCTTCGGGCACGACGGATGCCACCGGAACTTTCAACTTGAATGTGTCTGACCCGAAACGCCCTGTCATATCTTTCTATGGCGGTACCTATTCATTGCATAACGAGGGTTTTGATGATGTCTGTTCCAACTATACCAACGACATCAAGATTATAGAATGTACTCCTTATCTGCTGCAGGTAGCTACGATGCGTACCAATAGCGAAGGTCCGTGGTGGCTGGTGTGGAACTTCATTTCCGAAGAGGCTTATAATGACCCCAGTATCATACCGACTGAAGATCCGGGTTTGCTTCAGCCTGCCGAAGTACAACAGCCTGCCATTGAAGATTTGGCAACCAAACTGTTCACTACTGAAATCAACGGTGTCACCTATGTGGGCAATGAGGCACGCTTCCTCATCAATGATGAAGAACCTTATGACTGGACATGGTGGAATGGTGGCTCTGCTGCTTGGGAAAGCGTAGTGAAGGGACAGTACGGTTCTTCATGGGCACCTGTGGCCGATGCTTCCATTGCCGACTATGAGCTGGTATTGAGCAGCACGGCCGATGGCTACAAATGGGATGACGGTACCAATGCCGGTAAGCTTGCCATTGAAGACGGCAAATTGAAATTTATGGATGCCGACGGCAATCCGGTTGAGATAACCGTCCTCACCGCTACCGGTGATAAGCGCACGGTGGAAGTGAAGGGAAGCGAGTTTACCGTAATGGCTTGCGATGTCACCAGCTCTTTCCAGATGGGTGTGCCTGCAACGACCAATGACAAGGGAGCCGTGGATTCTTATCTTTGTGCCAACCTCAACTACAAACCTATCGCTACCGGACCTACCGGGCCTACTGAAATCAAGGTAGACAACAGCAAGGTACAAATTCTTTTCGGTGACGGAAATCCCGATCGTTTGCGCTTGCAGTTCTACAATCCTTGGGGCGGTGGTGACGCGGGATGGCCGATCGACATCACGAAGGTGAAGTTGAAAAAGAACCAGACGCTGAAGATACAGTACAAAGTGCTGAGTGGAATCACTTGGAACGAGGGCGCGACTCCTAAGACCGTGATTATGGACAATAACATCGGAAATGCTTGGGAAGATGACTGCTACAACCTGGCTCATGCCGTGGCCTTTGATACTGCCGAAGGAGCTGTACAGACTGTGTCCGTGACCAATACCACCGGTGCCACTGTGACTTACGAAGGAAGCAGTTGTATCTGTATCGGTATCCAGAATAAGGGACTTGCTACTGTGGCTGCCACCGAAGACGGACAGCCGGATGTGAAGGTTGAGATAATTTCGATGACCATTGAATAACCACTTAAATGAATTTAGTATATATGAAGACAAAGATATATTTAGGAATACTTTCATTTGTACTGGGTCTTTCGCTGGCTTCGTGCAGTGAAGATGACGACTATACTATCCACACCACCCCGATTCTGAACGAATC
>ENA-OPSO01001016-OPSO01001016.1-human-gut-metagenome-genome-assembly--contig:-NODE-1016-length-11108-cov-3.282005_pt1 | contig 11108 bp, 8 predicted proteins | sample MGYA00241455_ERZ501902 | MGnify/ENA primary metagenome ERZ501902 (study PRJEB25962, sample SAMEA2042405) | human gut metagenome | biome: human gut; feature: human-associated habitat; material: faeces...
CCGCCTATACAGGGCGGGATAAAAGGAGCCTGATGTTCTGGCCGGAAGGGATGGGAGAATGGCAGTCTGTGAAAAATGCCGTGAAGAAGTTTCCGGGGCACAGCTGGCCGAGAAAGCCTCTGTGGGGCTATGTGGACGAGGCGGATCCTTATGTGATGGAAATGGAAATCGAGGCGGCAGTGGATCACGGCGTCAATGTTTTCATATATGACTGGTACTGGTTTGACGGAAGGCCTTATCTGGAAAACTGTCTGAACGAAGGCTTCCTGCAGGCAAAGAACCGGGATAAAATGAAGTTCTATCTCATGTGGGCCAACCATGATGTGAATTATACATGGGATATCCGTCTTTCCTGGGAACAGGACACCACAATCTGGAAAGGGGGCGTAGACCGGGAGGAATTTGAGCGGATCTGCCGCAGGATAATCCATAAGTATTTTGTACAGCCCAATTATTACCAGATAGACGGGGAACCTGTTTTTCAGATTTATGAACTGGGGATTCTGATCGACGGGCTGGGCGGTCTGGAAAATACCAGGGACGCGCTGAACTGGTTCCGGGAAGAAACAATAAAAGCCGGATTTAAAGGGCTTCACCTGCAGCTGACGGCGCACGGCGGCGTGCCCAATCTTTCCGGCCTGGACAAAGAGAGCGCAAAAGCAGGCGGTGATATCGGCACCTTCCTTGGTTTTTCCAGCGTTACCCATTACCAGTTTGTACATATTACGGATATTGACCGGGACTATGAGGACATCCTTGCGGATGTGGAGAAGGAATGGGAAAAAATCGGGCGGGATTATGCCATTCCCTATTTTCCCCATATTTCGGTGGGCTGGGACAACAATCCCAGATTTACCGGGCTGCGTCAGGGAATTGTGAAAAATAATTCCCCCCAGGCGGTTAAAAAAGGCTTTGAAATGGCCCGGGCCTACGCCGACAGCCATCCCAAACAGCCGTCGCTGATCACGGTAAACAGCTGGAATGAATGGACGGAAACTAGCTATCTGGAACCGGATGATTTGTATGGGTATGGTTATCTGGAGGCGTTGAAAGAGGTTTTTAAAGAAGAATAGACGGAGGGGAGAAAGAACATACAGAGGCAGGGGCGCCTCAGGAGGGATAACGGTGGAATACAAAATTGAAAGAACAGGCGGTTATTGAAGCTATGTAAAACAGGCTTACCACCTTTCGATTGTAACAGGACATGCGGTATGATATAATAAATGAGCATTGTTGAGACGATAAGTAAAAGAAATGTTCTCTATAAGAGAGGTGGAAAATTGAATATACTGTTAAACCGTCTTTTAGCCGTAATCAATGAAAAGGAGTCTTCCTCGATTGAGTATTATATTGCATATTCTTTTTTGCAGAATCTGTTTAAAATCAGTCAGTTTACTATCGGTGAAACAGCCAGGCTATGTAATGTATCCAAATCAACAATCTCAAAGTTTGTCAGAGAAATAGGCTTTGACGATTATATGGATTTTAAGCTTTCCGCCATGGCTGCAAGAGAAGGCGTGGTATATGGTTGGGGTGAAAATATTATAGATTACTTAGGAAAATTTGGAATTGATAAATATGTAGATATCCTGAAGGCGGATATGGAACTGATGAAAACGAGCATTGATATGGCTGGAATCGAGCAGTTGGTGAATGATTTGATTTGTTACGAAAAGGTGGCTGCTTTCGGTATAGTTCATTCGCAGACGGCCGCTCTGGATTTGCAGTTTAAGCTTGCTTTCCATAAAAAGATAATATATACCAACTTAAGTGATATCAGCCAGGAAGATTATATACTTAATGCCGATGAACATACCCTGATTATTATTTTCAGTAATTCTGGCAAATATATTACAGAATATCAGTTGAAGGAAGGCTATCCCAGAAAGGATATATTCAATTTGACGAAAGGAAAGATTGTTCTGATTACGTCAAACAGAAAGCTTGCGGAGGACAGCCGGGTAGATTTATGTATAGGATTTGATTATAGTTCAAATGTCCAGAATCATCCCTATTATTTTCAGTTTATTACGGATTTAATCGCAGTGAAATACAAACAAAAAATGGAAGAATTAACCTGATTAAAGAAGCAGTTTCCAAAACGCGAAATTTTTGGAAGCTGCTTTTTTCGTGATATACTAATAAAAAACAATAAGAGAGGTTTCTAATGTGTACAAAAATACCAATATGTAAAGAAGAGTATGAAAAAAATATAGCCGAAACCAGGGAACAGAGAATGGGATGGTGGCGGGAAGCCAGATTTGGAATGTTTATTCATTACGGTTTGTATTCCACAAAGGGAACGCATGAATGGGCAATGGCGTATGAAAATTATACCCAGGAAGAGTACAGGGAATTTTTGAAAAATATGACATTTGATGCCTCAATGCCGGAGAAATGGGTAAGGACAGCTAAAAAGGCAGGAATGAAATACATTGTACTAACTACACGTCATCATGAAGGTTTCAGTCTCTGGGATTCCAAGGCCAACCCGTACAATTCGGTAAATTGTGGGCCTGGGGTAGATATTGTAAGGCTGTTTGTAGATGCCTGCAGAAAAGAAGGAATCAGAATTGGCTTTTACTTTTCGCTGATGGACTGGATACATCCGGATGCATGGAAATGTGCGGTGGATGCACAGGCGAGGCTTAGGTTTACGGAGTACCTGCAGGGGATGCTTAAAGAACTAATGACCCAATATGGCAAAATAGATATTCTTTGGTATGACATTTCAAGACCTATGGTTTCCTGGGAGGGTTGGGACAGTCTCAGAATGAATCAGATGGTAAGGGAACTGCAGCCGGATATTATTATTAATAATCGTTCAAAGCTGGAGGAGGATTTCGGTACTCCGGAGGAAAAAATCGATGCCGAAAAAGGGGATTGGGAAGCATGTATGACATTTAATGGGATCAGCTGGGGATATATTGATTCGGATTCCTGCGTTCCATACAGTTATAATGCCCATGAAATTATCAGAATGCTTTGCAAGGTTACTGCTGAAGGGGGGAATCTTCTTCTCAATGTAGGCCCAAAACCAGATGGAAGTCTGCCGGATGAAGTTATGAAGCCTCTGGAGACAGTAGGGGCATGGCTTGCAAAGAATGGCAGTGCGGTGTACGGAAGAAAGAAGCCAACTGTGGTCTATCGAACGAACGGACTTTGCAGCGCCACACAGGATGGGAACAAAGTCTATCTCTGGAATTGGATTTGGCCGAAGGAAAAGGAATTGAGACTGGGCGGCTTTATGACGGTATTGAAACAAGTCAAGGTGCTGGGAACAGAAATACAGGTGGAATTCGATCAGAATGAGCATTACATCAGATTAAAAAATCTGTCGGAAAAAAACAGGGATCCTCTCTTGTCAATTACGGTTTTTGAATTGGAATTTGAAGAAGAGCCGGAGTATGCGAGAGCATTTCTGTATCCGCAGCTGCATTTGGGAAAAGTCTATACAGATAAGATCAGGGAACTCAGGGATAAGTTAAAGGAGAAGGAAATATAATCAAGCAAACCTAACTTAAGGAGGAAGAGGTATGAGAAACAAAAAAATGAAGAAAATATGGGGACTGACCACAGCAGTTATTTTGGCGGCCAGCAGTATTATGGCAGGATGTGGAAATTCCCAGACGGCTAAGGAAACACAGCCGACCCCTGTGCAGGAATCCAGCGCTGCAGCAGAAAGCAAAGTTTCGGATGCTCAGGAAACAGAAGAAGCCCAAAAGCAGGCCGGAGCAAAGACGTTGGTGGTTTATTCCAATACAGATGAGGCCGGAGCCAAGGCCATGGAGGATGTGGGAAAAGAAATCGGTATTGAAGTGACCGTAGTCAGGTTAAATGGCGGAGGAGAAGTAACCGACCGTATTATGGCAGAAAAAAATAACCCTACGGCTGATATTGTATATGGGATTAATCATATTGGTTTTGCCAGGCTCAAAGCAGCAGACTGCCTGCAGCCTTTTACACCGGTATGGGATGATAAGGTAGAAAGCGGCCTGAAGGATCCGGACGGTTATTATTATGGAGTAGGTATTTCGGCAGTGCTTTTGGCTTATAATCCGGAAGCTGCGGGTGATAATGCTCCCGCAGACTGGACGGATTTATGGACAAAACCGGAGTGGAAAGGCAAATATTTTGTCAATCCTTCTACTTCTGGCGGAACAACGCAGCTTGTGCTGTCCGGAATACTTACCAGATATCGGGACGATAACGGAGAACTTGGCATTTCGCAGGAAGGATGGGATGCAATAGCTGCCTATTATCAGAATGCTTATATTCAGCAGGAGGGGGATGATTTCTTCGCTATGCTGACCAAAGGAGATATATGGGCCGGCCAGAATTACAGCAAAGGCGTATTAAAGGCGGAAGCAGACTATAATGCGGATATTGCCTGGGCCACCCCTGAGGCAGGCGTGCCGTTTGCAGTGGAAATGGTTGGTATTGTTAATGGCACAAAGAATTATGATACAGCAAAGGAATTTCTTGATTATTATGGCAGCGCTGAAGTGATGGAGAAAGTTTCTTCTACTTATCCGGCCAATGAAGATGCGAGAGGACAGGTGGATCCTGATCTGAAAGCACTTACAGATTCCGTAAAAGTACAGAATATTGATTATGACTTTGTAGCGGAAAATCTGGATGGTTGGCTTGAAAAGATTGAGCTGGAATTGATTCCTTAAAATAGAACAGAAAGATAAAAGGGAAGTCTGTGCTGATACACAGGCTTCCTGTAAATTATGAAAGCTTTAATAAAGTATCAGTGTGAGGGAATGAAATATGATCAATTTTGAGGATGTACAGGTTAAATACGGGAATACGGTAATTATCGATCATTTGGACCTTCAAATAAATACCGGTGAATTTTTTACATTTCTGGGAGCCTCGGGCTGCGGAAAGACAACGACCCTGCGTGCGCTTGCGGGATTTCTGACCCCTTCCCGGGGAGATATTCTGGTAGACGGCAAAAGTATTGTAAATGTACCGGTTGAAAAAAGGGGAATTGGTGTTATTTTCCAAAATTATGCGTTATTTCCCAGTATGACTGTTTATGAAAATATAGCCTTTGGTTTAAAAGTTAAGAAGATGAAAAAGCAGGATATCAGGGAAGCTGTAAATAAAGTGGCTGATATGGTGGAACTCAGCCAGGAGCAGCTTGGGAAAAATATAGCCAGGCTTTCCGGAGGACAGCAGCAAAGAGTGGCCATCGCGCGTGCATTAGTAAATAACCCCGAGGTCCTTTTGCTTGACGAACCGCTGTCCAATCTGGATGCTAAATTGAGAAAACAGCTGCGGACAGAGCTTAAAAAGATGCAGAAGAATTTTGGTATCACATCTATTTACGTAACCCATGATCAGGATGAGGCGCTTACTCTTTCCGATCGTATTGCAGTTTTTAATAAGGGGAAAATTGAACAGGTCGGGACACCGGATGAGCTTTATAACAAGGCGGAAACGGAATATGTATGTAATTTTATCGGAGATGTGTCAAAGCTGAGCGGTGAGGTGATACGGCTGATAAATGAAGAACTGGGGGAAACAAGGTTTCATCCTGATGCGGCAAGCTATATCAGACAGGAGAGAATAGAAACGGACAGGCTGAGTCCGGACGCGGTTGCAATGGAAGCGAAAGTACTGGAACGTGAATTCTACGGAACACATTCCATTTATACATATGGAATACTTGACTCAACGATAAAAGGATATGTGAAGGAATGCGGCGGCATGCCTTATCAGCCGGGAGAAGTGATAAGAGTTTACATAAATCCCAGAGATATCCTGCAGTATTAATATGGGGAGTGGTTAATTATGAAGCTTAAGAAGAACAATCATCTGCTGTACCTGACGCTGGTAAGTCTTTTCCTGGTATGGTTTATTGCGGCTTTTTTAATATTTCCGAACGTAAACATTGTATACCATACTTTTTTCTCGGACGGTAAATTTTCCTTCCGGGCAATCGAAAAAATTTTCACCTCGGCGAGAGCTGTAAAGGGGTTGAAAAATAGTTTCCTGCTAGCGTTTACAATTACAATTACGTCTAATATTCTCGGCATTTTTGTTGTACTGGTAACCGAATACTACAAGGTGGCAGGAGCAAGATTCCTGAGCGTGATATACAAAATACCGATGGTGTTCGGAGGTGTGGTTCTTGCAAACGGCTATTTGTTCGGATATGGGGCCCATGGGTTTCTGACCGGGATATTGACAAAGGTATTCCCGGAGTTGGATCCCTACTGGTTTTCAGGATATCTTGCCGTTGTGTTTGTAATGACCTTTGCATGTACGACGAACCATCTTATTTTCCTTAAGAATGCGCTTGTAAATATTGACTACCAGACCGTGGAAGCTGCAAGAAACCTTGGGGCAGGCAGTTTCTATATTCTGCGGCGGGTGGTACTGCCTGTGTTAAAACCGGTGCTGCTGACCTGCACCATCATGCTGTTTCAGACAGGACTGATGGCGGTATCTGCGCCTACTATGGTGGGCGGAAGGGATTTTCAGACTATCGGGCCTATGATACTGACCTTTTCGGAAAGAACGAGTTCAAGGGATATTGCGGCGGTCCTGTCTTTGATATTGGGGATTGCTGAGATGCTGCTGCTCTATATATCCATACGGATAGAACGAAAAGGAAATTACATTTCTGTTTCAAAGGTCAAAACACCGCTTCAGAAACAGAAAATCAGTCATCCTGCGGCCAATGTAATTGTGCATGTGCTGGCCTATCTTCTGGTGGTAATTTATCTGCTTCCGCTGGCTGCTGTAGTTCTGTTCTCTTTTACAGACAGGTATTGTATTACCAATGGAGTATTCGATCCAAAAAGGCTTACCCTGAAAAATTATCTTGCAGTCTTAACGGACGCCGCTGCGTATAAGCCATTTCTGACAAGTATTATATATTCGGCACTTGCATCCCTGGCTGTAATTATAATCGTATTGATCTGTATTCGGCTGATATTGAAATATCAGAATAAGGCGACAGCCCTGTTGGAGTATTTGCTTCATATTCCGTGGTTTGTACCGCCCGTCATGTTTGCGTTGGGAATGATAATTACTTTTGATCTGCCGCACTGGATTATGTTTAACCAGCCGCTTGTCGGGACGGTATTCATTATGCTGATAGCGTACAGTGTAGTTATGATTCCGTATACGCTGCGGATGCTGAAATCCGCTTTTGCTTCCTTTGATACCAATTTAGAGGATGCCGCGAAGAATCTGGGGGCCTCCGGAATCCGGATTTTCATGCAGATTATCCTGCCCTGCATATTACCTGTGGTGCTTGCTGTCTTTGCGATCAATTTCAATGGAAAGCTGTCGGATTATGATATCTCGGCCTTTATTTACCATCCATTGTATCCTCCGCTTGGAGTTGTTATTAAAAATAATGTATCAAATAATATTGAAGGTGACGCCCAGGCGCTGAACCTGGTATATTCGGTGATCCTGATGGTGATAAGCAGCGTGATCCTGTATCTGGTTTACGGACGCGGCGCCAATAAAAATAAGGAGCAGTGATTGGCATATAAACATAGAAAGACAGAATAGGAAGCGGTATTATATGATAAAATTTGGAACTGGCGGGTGGCGAGGCCTGATTGGAGAAGAATTCACAAGAGAAAATGTTGAACTTGCGGCGCGGGCCATGGTACAGCTGCTGACGGATGAAAACCGAATGGCCGGTTATTATAGGCTATGACAGAAGGTTTTTGTCAAAGGAGGCAATGTACTGGATTGGTCAGATTCTTGCTTCCCATGGCATCAGGACGCTGCTTGTGAAAAGAGCATCTCCTACGCCGCTCATCATGTATTATGTGCAAAAGCATGAACTGTATTATGGGATGATGGTTACTGCGAGCCACAATCCGGCAAGATACAATGGAATAAAGGTATTCATAGAAGAAGGCAGAGATGCAGGGGAGGCTGTAACCGAAAAGATAGAACGGGCGGCGCTGCTGGTGGAAGAGGAGGAGAGATTCACAGAAAAGCTTTCCCTGGAGGAATTGAGAGCTTCAGGTTTGTTGGAAGAAATCAATCCAATCAACGAGTATCTGGATGATATTCTGGAAAAGATTGATGTTCAGGCAATCAGGAACAGAGAACTGCGTGTGGCGGTGGATCCGATGTTTGGCGTCAGCATGAGATCTCTTAATATTATTCTGGCCACAATGCGCTGCGAAACTGAAATCCTCCATGCCCGGCATGATACGCTTTTTGGAGGGAAAATGCCTGCGCCCGCCTGGGAAACAATACAGGCCTTACGAAACCATGTCATGGATTATGATTATGATATAGGGATTGCAACGGACGGAGATGCCGACAGACTTGGTATCATTGATGATAAAGGACAGTATCTCTCAGCGAATGACATAATCAGTCTTATCTATTATTATTTTCTGGAGTATAAAGGCTGTAGAGGGCCAGTGGTAAAAAATATAGCAACCACGCAGCTTTTGGATAATATCGCCGCCGCTTATGGACAGAAATGCTTTGAAGTTCCGGTTGGGTTTAAACATATTTCGGCAAAGATGGAAGAAACAGGAGCGTTGATTGGCGGAGAGTCTTCGGGCGGGCTTACGATTGCAAGCCATATTAAGGGGAAGGATGGAATTTTTGCTGCGGCTCTTTTAATTGAAATTATGGCGAAAACAGAAAAAACGCTCTCCGCGCTGAAACAGGAGATGGATGACAGATTCGGTTCCTTTTATACGGATGAGAGAAGTTTTCGTTTTACTCCGGAAGGGAAAAGAAAGCTGGAAGAAGAGATCTTTGACAGAATGCATCTGCCCGTGTTTCCCTGTAATGAAAGGAAGCTGTCATGGGAGGATGGATGTAAGGTTTATTTTGATACAGGCTGGCTTCTTATTCGTTTTTCAGGGACAGAACCGCTGCTCCGGCTGTTCTGTGAGATGCAGGACAAAGTACAGGCGCAGCGGATAAATGATTTGGTGGAAGAATATTATTCTTTAAGAAAAATGGAAGCATATAGGTAAATAATAATTTTAAAACGGCATATTGATAACACTGTATGTGAAATGCTGCAGGTTATCAAAAGCCGTTTTATTAATTTAGAGAAGTGTTAACGTAGAAGGAAAATTGGAAATTCTGTTTTACTTTTATCTTCCTTCTTTTCAGGAAAGTGCTATAATATTATCAGTAAACATATGAAAAGAATTTTTAGTATCATAGCATAAGAATCCACAGGAAAAGGAGAAACAAAATGAAAGACTGGAAAGATCGAATCAAGGGAGACTACAGTGATCTGCGCGGGGTATGCCACAACCCTAAGGCCGGCCAGACAAAGGAGGAGATGGCTCAGCAGCTGGAGTATGCGGCGCGTCTGAACCTGAATGCCGTCCGCTTCTGGATGTCCCAGGAGGAATGGGAAAAGAATCCGGAGGCCTATGAGAAAATGCTGCTTGATTTTACAGACAGCTGTGAGGAAAAGGGAATCAGCATCATGCCTATTTTCTGGAACGGCAATTTTATTGAGGATTATACGGAGGCCGGCGAAGAGGAATGGAAGAAAAAAAGAACCTATGCTGAAGCGATTATTTGTCTGTTAAAGCCAAAGAAAGGGCTGCTGATGTGGGATGTTTTCAATGAACCGTTTTGCAATACCTATCTGGGAAGCGCCTCCCCGGAGGACTATCCCCGGAAAAAGGAAAAACTGGCAAAGGACTTAAGGAAGCACTGTGAACTGATCAGAGAACTGGATCCGGACACACCGATCACGGTAGGCCACGAACTGTCATCCCATATGGATTCCACATCCGATCTGGTTGACGTACTCAGCTTCCATGACTACATGCCTACCAGAAGCAGGATGGAAGCCGCTTATCAGACTGCCGTTCAGTTATCGGAAGCAGAAGGCGGCAAGCCGATCCTGAACACGGAAACCGGCTGTATCGGCAGGGCCAACCCCTATGACCTGGAGCTGGAAATGTGTGAAAAATACCACTGCGGTTTCTTCCTTTTCAACCTGATGATTGAAGGCTTCTGGGGGGAAATCCACGGTCTTGTATACCCGGACGGCACAATCCGGGATCCGGGTATTGTGGCTGCGCTGTACGGTTTCAGAAGAAACTGCGGCGATAACAGGATCCTTGCCAGAGGAAACCGGGAAGGCCATGCGCTCAAGGCGGTAAAAGCGGTGGAAGACGTCCTGAAGCTGGAAAATAAAGCCATGTTCGTCAGCAAGGCAAAAAGCACGGATGAGATTCTGGAAGCCGCCGAGTACTGCATCAATATTCTGGAGCCCTGCGAACTGGTGCCGATGTGGGACAGCTTGTCGGCGCAGCTGTGCCATTACAGGGACCAGAAGGCTGAGGAGCGCGACGAATGGGAAATCCAGCAGTTTGCCTATGATTGTGCCATTCGGGTGAAAAAGGCCTTTTTAATTATGTAGGAATATGATTATAAAGGAATGCAGCCTGAGCCTTGATTGTTTCAGGAATGCTTTATGTGCATAGGGGAAGTTTACGCCCTTTTTGTAATAGTTAGCGGAAAAGGATTAAAAAAAACAGGAGAAAAAGTAATGGGAATTTGGAGTCAGGCAAAATGGATTACAGCAAAAAGATATGGAAAGCAGATGCCGGTGTTCGGACGGGACCTGTTCCTTAAAAAGCAGCCTGCAAAGGCGGAAATTCACATTTGCGGCCTGGGGCAGTTCGCATTATTCGTGGAGGGAAAGGAAGTAAACGAAGGCGTTTACGAGCCGGGCTGGACCAATTACAGGAAAACCTGCCTTTACAGCACCTATGATGTAACTGCTTTTCTGAACCGGGGAAAAAACAGGCTCCGGGTCATGATTGGAAACGGCATGTATCATGTGGACGGGGAACGGTATGTGAAATTCACCGGTTCCTTCGGGGATCCGCTGCTGATTATGGCGCTCTGTGTGACCTATGAGGATGGAACGGCGGAGAAATTTGTCACGGACGGAGAGTGGAGCTGCTGTCCGGGACCGGTGATGATGTCCTGCATTTACGGCGGTGAGGATTATGATGCGTCTGTCTGCGGCTGGAAGGCAGCCATATCGGAAGGAAAGGCGGAGTGGATTCCCGCTGCAATCTATGAGGGGCCTGTGGGGGCGCTGAAGAAGGCCGGCCAGC
>ENA-OPSO01001031-OPSO01001031.1-human-gut-metagenome-genome-assembly--contig:-NODE-1031-length-11028-cov-2.309396_pt1 | contig 11028 bp, 11 predicted proteins | sample MGYA00241455_ERZ501902 | MGnify/ENA primary metagenome ERZ501902 (study PRJEB25962, sample SAMEA2042405) | human gut metagenome | biome: human gut; feature: human-associated habitat; material: faeces...
TTGAGTGTATTGCCCGCCCAGATTTTCACTTCACCGCCTGACACATTATACTTGATCGCATTTTCACAGACGTTGTAGATCATCTCATCCAAAATTCTTTTTACACCATGATAAATCACCGTTTCTCCAATCACTTCCAGATGAACTTTCTTCTTCTCTGCCTGCGGTGCCAATCTGCTGCAAATTTCCCGCGCTAATCCGAATAAATCCACATCCTCCTGTTCGATTTCCACATTCCCCTCATCCAACTTAGACAACTTAATAATATCTTCAATCAAGGTAATCAGACGACTTGCCTCATTATATATCCGCTCAGAAAATCCAATCATGTCATCCGGTTTCACAAGTCCGCTCTTCATAATCTCAGCATATCCAGAAATAGAAGTAAGCGGTGTCTTCAATTCATGAGAAACATTTGCAGAAAATTCCTTTCGCATGTTTGCCACAGCCTCTTTTTCTTTGTTCTGTTTGTCAATACTTAGCAACAAGGGTTTCAATTCTTCATATACATTGTTCTCAAGCGGTTCTTCCAAATTCAGATTATTAATTGGGCGTATCAATCTCGACGTCTGCCATTTTGCAAGAAAATAGGCAAAGCAAAACATTCCAACCGCAATTACCGCCATATAAGGCAGCATATCCATAATTGCCGGCTGCACATTATCTACTGTTTTTGCAACTCGCAGGATATTTCCATCATTCAAGGTCAGTGCGTAGTAATATGTCTGCTCTCCTAAGGTGTTCGACTTTCTCAAATCTTCCCCCCAACCATTTGCAAATGCATCCTTGACTTCTTTTCTCTCTTTGTGATTTTCAAATGTGAAATCATCTTCTTTTGAATCATATAAAACAGTGCCATTCTCATCAATCACTGTCAGCCTCGTCTTCACCTGTGCCGCATCCATATCTTCCAGATACTTTGTCCCGGATATGTTGATTGCCGTCTGAATATATACTGCCTCCTGCTTTAGCTCTTCTTTCATATTATTCAAAGACTGGAAATACGTAGCCGCAATCAAAAGCGAAAAGGTTATAAGAAGTGTAATGCAAAGTACTAAAAGCATACTTTTTTGTATTTTAGCTCTCATTGATCTCACCTAATCTGTAGCCGACTCCCCGCACAGTCTGAATCATATCACCGGCGCTTCCAAGTTTCTGTCTGAGTGTTCGCACATGAACATCCACTGTACGTGTCTCTCCGTCAAAATCATATCCCCATACTTCCTCTAATAAACGGTCTCTTGTCAACACAATATTCTGGTTCTGCACAAGGCGACCGAGCAGTTCAAATTCTTTCAACGTAAGAGTCACCTGTTTTCCATCCACAAACACTACATGCTTTTTCAAATCCATGGAAAGGCTGCCGACAGAATACTGTCCCTCTTCCTTCTCTTTTTTTGTTCTTCGAAGCACTGCCTTGATTCGTGATACCAACTCCATCATTCCAAACGGTTTTGTCACATAGTCATCCGCTCCACCATCAAGCCCTACTACTTTGTCATACTCCGCCCCTTTTGCTGTCACCATAATGACCGGTATTTCCTTTGTCTTTGCCGAATTCTTAAGTTTCTTTAACAATGATAGTCCATCTTCACCTGGAAGCATGATATCAAGCAAAATAAGCTCTGGCGTCTCAAACGCCAAAGCTTCCATAAAGGATTTTCCATCTTCAAACCCACGGGCTTCCATCCCCGTCGTGTTCAATGTGTATACTACCAGTTCCCGAATATTTCCATCGTCTTCTACACAATATATCATCCCTTGATTCTCCTTTATCTTTTCCTATACAGCTGCCATTCCTTTGTGTACACCTGTGATAGAAAATTCTACCCATTCCGCAATATTTGTCGCATGGTCTCCGATACGCTCCAAATATTTTGTGATCATAATCAGATCGATTGCCTTTTCTCCCTGATTTCCATGATCCTCAGCAATTAATTTTACCAGCTTTTGCTTTGTCTGGTCAAACAATTTATCTACCTCATCATCTGCAAGCATTACTTTTCTCGCAAGTTCCAAATCTTTATTCACATATGCAAGGACACTGTCATTCACCATCTTACTTGTAGCTTCCGCCATCTTTCCAATAACAGGAATCTCCCTTGCCTCAGACATGCCTGCTCCGATAATAATATCTGCAATATCAGAAGTCTGGTCCCCGATACGCTCCATATCCGTGATCATCTTTAAGGCTGCGGAAATCTGACGCAGGTCACGGGCTACAGGCTGCTGCTGCAGCAAAAGCTTCAAACACAATCTTTCGATGTCTTTTTCCATCTGATCGATTTCTTCGTCTTCTTTCATTACAAGTCTCGCAAGCTCTAAGTCTCCTTTTTGAATTGCTTTTGCCACATTTGCAATCGCTTTTTCGCAGAGACTTCCCATATTAATTAACTGGGCACTTAAATTTTCTAACTGCATGTCAAACTTATTTCTCATACTATCCGAACCTCCCTGTAATATAATCTTCTGTCCGTTTATCCGACGGAATTGAGAACAACTTCTCTGTCTCATTATATTCAATCACTTCTCCCAAAAGGAAAAAGGCAGTATTATCAGACACACGAACAGCCTGCTGCATATTATGTGTAACCATAACAATAGTATAATCTTTTTTCAATTCCATCGCAAGGTCTTCTATCTTCGAGGTAGAAATCGGGTCAAGAGCCGATGTAGGCTCGTCCATCAAAAGCACTTCCGGTTGTACCGCCAGCGCACGCGCAATACACAATCTCTGCTGCTGTCCACCAGACATACCAAGAGCGCTCTTTTTCAATCTATCCTTTGTCTCCTCCCAGATTGCCGCATCTCGCAATGATTTTTCTACAATATCATCCAGTTTTGCTTTGGAGCGAATTCCATGTGTTCTCGGCCCAAATGCAATGTTGTCATAAATACTCATCGGAAACGGATTTGGTTTCTGAAATACCATTCCAACACGTTTTCTCAAAAGATTTACGTCCATACTTTTATAAATATTTTGATTGTCCAGTAAGATTTCCCCTTCAATCTTACATCCTTCCACAAGGTCGTTCATGCGGTTCAACGATTTTAAGAGTGTTGATTTTCCACATCCGCTCGGCCCGATAAACGCCGTAATTTTATTTGCCTCTATATCTAAATTCACATTTTTCAGTGCTTTAAAATCACTGTAATAAAGATCCAGATTTTTGATACTAATTTTCGCCATTTCCGTTTCCTTTCGTTATCTTTTTCGCTATAAATCCTGACAGACAGTTAATTCCGATCACAAGTACAAGCAGTACTACTGCTGTTGCATACGCCTGATCCATATGAAGCCCTTCTCTTGACATACTGTACATATGAACCGCCAGCGTTCTTCCTGATCCCATCACTCCATCCGGGATATCTGCAACTGTTCCGGCTGTATAAATCAATGCTGCCGTCTCACCGACAATTCTTCCAACCGCAAGAATAACACCTGCTAAAATTCCAGGCACTGCCGATGGAAGCACAATTCGAAACACTGTTCGAAGTTTACCCGCTCCAAGTCCAAAACTTCCTTCCCGATAACTGTCGGGAACTGCTTTTAATGCCTCTTCTGTAGTACGCATGATGAGCGGAAGAATCATGATCGACAATGTAAACGCTCCCGCCAGCAAAGAGTACCCCCATTTTAATGTTGTAACAAAAAACAACATTCCAAAAAGTCCATATACAATCGATGGAATTCCAGACAATGTCTCCGTCGTAATACGGATAACATTGATAAATTTATTTCCTCGTTTGGCATATTCCACAAGAAAAATTGCAGAGAAAATTCCAAACGGAACTGCAATGATCAAAGACAACGCCGTCATAATAATCGTATTGATCAAAGCAGGGAACAGCGATCCATTTTCACTTGTGTATTTCAACGCAAACAATTCCGGCTTAATATGCGGGATTCCGTTGATCAAAATATATGCAATTAAAAATAATAACACTGCAAATGTTATGATTGCAGAGAGCATCACGAGGAGCATCAAAATAAATGATCCCGGTGTTCTTTTATAAGAACGCAGTTTTTCTCCTATACTTCTAGTCACGGTGTCCCCTCCTATTTAACAATGATACAGAAAGATTAATAATCAGGATAAATACAAACAGTACAACTGCTGTCGCAATCAATGCCTCTCTGTGCAGTCCGGTTGCGTACCCCATCTCAATGACAATGTTCGCAGTCATTGTACGCACACCCTTCATAATACTTACCGGCATTCTCGCCTGATTTCCTGCAACCATGATGACAGCCATTGTCTCTCCGATCGCACGCCCGATTCCAAGTACGATTCCGGCTACCACGCCTGATTTTGCCGCCGGAAGAACGACCGCAAAAATACTTCTTTCATGCGTTGCTCCAAGTGCAAGCGCTCCTTCATAATACTGATTCGGAACACTTCTGATTGCAGATTCTGTCACACCGATGATGGTTGGCAAAATCATCATTCCAAGCAAGATAGATGCTGTCAGCATACTGTTTCCATCTCCTGCTGTTTTTACGATTCCCGCACGCTTCAATGTCATACCAAGTTCTCGAATCATCGGAACCATCACAACCAGTCCGAAAAATCCATATACTACAGATGGAATTCCCGCTAAAAGCTCTGTCGCACCTTTTAATACCGGATAAATTTTCTTCGGGCAATATTTTGCCATGAATATCGATGTCAAAATTCCAATCGGCACTCCAAAAAGAATTGCTCCAGCAGTCACATAAATGCTTCCCACAATCATCGGGAAGATTCCATAGATATCATTGGAAGGTCTCCAACGCTCACCACTTAAAAATTGTAAAAATCCGATTTCTTTCATCGCAGGAATCCCATTTGCAAATAAAAATACACAAATGAGAGCTACCGCCAGCACCGAAGCACAGGCGGCAATGAAGAACACTCCCTGCATGAATTTTTCGTTCCATGCTTTTTTCATCGTCTTTCGTTTCCTCTACTTATTTTATAATTTCATCCCATGAAAGTGCATCACCAACATAGATTGATTTTACCTGATCACTTGTAATGTCATCCAATGTGTTTGCTTTGTTGACAATCACTGCGATACCATCTGTTGCGATTACAGTTGCTTTCAATCCTTTTGCAAGCTCTTCATCTTTCACTTCTCTGGATGCCATTCCGATGTCACAGATACCGTCTGCTACAGATGTCATACCTGTTGTAGAATCACTTTCCTGAATTTCAATTTCTGCTGATGGATTTATTTTTAAATATGCTTCTTTTAATTTTTCCATAACCGGTGTGATGGAAGATGAACCTGCGATGGATACTTTACCCGCTGGTTTGCTTCCTGCATATGCCTGCACGTTATCCAAAGCGATATATCCACTTTCTGACACAACTGCCTGACCTTCCGTGCTCAAGATAAAGTCGATAAAGTCCTGAGCTACTTCGCTTACTTCACCTTTTGTCGCAATGTTAAACGGTCTTGCCACTTTGTATTCGCCAGATTTGATGTTTTCTTCTGTTGGCTCTGCCCCATCTACTTTCAATGCTTTTACAGTGTCATTTAAAGAACCAAGTGAAACATATCCGATTGCATACTCATTGTCCGCCACTGTTGATAACATAACGGATGTACTATTTGTAATGTTAGCCTCCTCTGTTGTGTTATCTACTTTTTCTCCTGAAGCGTCTTTTTCTTCAATTCCGAACAACTCGATAAAAGCACCTCTTGTTCCCGAACCATCTTCTCTCGAAACAACCGAGATATCATTTGCCGCATCAAATTCTGTCTCTGCTTTTCCATCTGTTTTATCTGAATTACCTGAGTTTCCACATCCAACTGCCATTGAGGCTACCATTGCTACTGTTGCTGTTAACGCTAAAAACTTTTTCATTTTCATTTTTACATTTCTCCTTTTTCAGTAAAAGATTTTTTATTCCTTAACTTCTTCACAGGTCATATCATATCGAACCTCTGTTAAATCTAAAACGCAAGTAATGTTAAATCTATGTAAAATAATTTTACATAAATACGCCGTTTGCAGGCATTTTTGTTGTAAACGTGTTGTAAACCGTTTTATTATGTTTTGTAAGATGATACAATATTTTCGCCCCACCTCTTCGGAGATGGGGCTGTGTTATTACTCAATCCACGCTTGGAATTTATCCAAGAATCTCTTTTTATCCCCAGCGTATCCGTCCATGCCACTGTCTTTTTTGTTGTCCACCTGTTTAGCGTAGAAAGAGCTGTTCCCCTCAACAGACACTCGATAGTGTACTTCCTTATACATGTATCCATCCGGTGTATAGTAATAAAGCTCGATTGCCAAAATTTCAGAACCATCTCCAAGAACTCCGTTTGCAAGATCGTTGATATCATAGCTATCTGTAAATGTCAGCCAAGGCAGCCAACCATTCTTTCTCGTGTAGACACGTCCCTTAATTTTTCCTTTGCTTACACAAATACCAATGTAGCGAATTGCATAATCATCGCCTCTACCACCCCAGTCTTCCTGATTTTTACCCGGTGGCCACCACCGGTCCGTATAGCACTGGTAAATACAGTCTACATGTCCTAACTCTTTTTTGTTGCTTGGTGGAATCGGTGTAGGTGTAACCTGTACGCTGCCACCGCCGGAAACCGTGCTGTCTCCTACTGCTTTTAAGATACCGTTCGCAAGCACATTGCAGATTTCCTCGAATTTCGCATCGAACAAAGCATTGTCATTCTCATTCGAGATAAAACCTGTCTCGAACAGCACTGCCTGCATCTTTGTGCTGTTTAATACAGTCAAGTCTGTTCTCGTCTTTGTTCCACGATTTCTAAAACCAAGTCGTTCCATTTCTGCGTTTACATAATCTGCACAGATTTTCGCTTGGTCATTGTCTGCATATACAAGCGTTTCATATCCGGAAGCCTCACCCGCCGAGTTGCGGTGGAAACTTGCGAAAAAGTCTGCTCCTGCATTGTTTGCCTCTGTTGCTTTTGTGATCGGGCTCTCATAGATATCATTGTCTCTTGTGTAATAGATGGTGTGCCCTTTGCCGGATAAAATCGTTCCAACTTTTAAAACCATCTTTAAAACATCGTCTTTTTCCAGTCTTCCGAAACCTACTGCTCCACTGTCACGTCCGCCGTGACCTGCGTCTAAACAAATCTTTGCCATGATAAAATCTCCTTTTCCATAGATGTTTTTGTAGCTACAGATGTAGTGTTGCCGGAACTTAAAAATTTATGTGAGGGGCGATTAGTCGCCCTCTGAAAACTTTGTATCTTTTTCTCTTAACTGCAATAAAACCTCTTTCAGTTTTTCCGGAATCGGGATAAATACCGCTGCATTTTCCAACAGACTGAGTGCTTCATTTGCTATGTAAAACATAATCACAACCTCGCGAAGCGGTACCTTACCTCCAAGCAATTCTTGGATTGCAAAAGCTACTGCAATTACGATAAACATTACAATCTTCTTTAACAGCCCCTTGAATCCGATTTCCGAGGACAGCTCTTTTGTGTAAATTCCTTTGATGATTCCCGTGATATAGTCTACAATTGCAAGAAATACAATCGTTTTAAGTAATGTATCCCATCCTCCAAGCCAGTACACAATAAATCCTCCGACCGTTCCGGATGCGATGCTAATCCAATTAAATAACTTATCCATTTTCTTCATATACCTCACTTCCCTTTCTCTGTTTAAAAAACCGCAAAATAAAAAGACCCTCACGGTCTCGCTCTGATTTCCATATTTGTCACCTCTATTCTGCCAAATCTCCCATACCTGAATCAATTAGAATTTGTTTTACCTTTTCCTTTAACAACCTCGGTACTCTTGCATATACTTCTTTCGCCTTTTCTGTTGTCTCCTGTTTCATGATTTCAATTGCCCATAACATTGCCATCATAATATCATCCTTTCTGTTTAAAAATAATAATAAATTTAAAAGTATCTTATACATACACTAACTCACTCATTTCCAGTACACACGCTGTAAGCATTTCTGTCTCGCCCTCAACACTCTCAACCCTCTCTTCAAGAGTCGGTGGCTGTGGTGGTAACGGTGGTAGTGCTTTGTATTCTTGCACACGTTCAATGCGTCTTGGTATGTCAGATTCTTCATCTGCATCTACAATTCTGTAAGACGTTACAATTTCAAAGCCCTCTTTGTGTTCCAAGTCGATTCCTAACACAATCGGCAGATAGCCACTTGCAAGGTAATCTTCCTCAGACGGTGAAATGATTTGCTTGTTGTCTACAATCAAAACAGACGGTGCGTAAGAAAACACATCTAGTTCAATTTTTCCGTATTTTTTATTCAAGTTATCACTCCTTTACTGCATATTCCACTTCAATTCCTGTTTCTACTTCTCCACTATCCACATTTATGATAGTAGTTCCATCATTTGTGTATAGGTTTGATAGTGCAAGTTCTAATTCCGTTGGCAGTGCTTCTAAAATCGGTTCTTTTACAGTGTATGCAACAACCACATCTTTCACTTTCTCTCGGATTGTTTCTACCGTATCATCGTCTGCTACACCTAGTTTAAATTTGTCTAAATAAGGAACTGGCATATATGTTATATCTTCTTGGTTTGTTGTAAATCCGACATTCGACATGCACGTTTTTCTGTTATAGTTTATATAACAATTAGGTACTTCCGAAAAAATGTATCTTCCGCCTGGCTTTCCATATATATACTTTTGTAAGTAATCAGCAATCCTTACTTGCAAAATTTTTCTCAAAATCCCATCTTTTGTGATAACATCTTTATATTCTCCGATCCCTCGTAACGGTTCATTGAGTTCTAATCGTACAGTTTGTGGTTCGTGGTATGGTTCGTAAGGAGTAGGTACATCAGATTTTTCTAATTGTACTTCATAAATGATTGCTTCTTTTTGTGTTTTTTCAGTAATATGGCCTAAATTTATTAGTACGTTCGTGTCTTCTTTTAGTATAAATTTTCTGAATATTCCAATTTCTTGATTATACAAAGGTTTTTTTGTATCGGCATAGTATACTTGAAGACCAATTGGTCTTTCAATATTAACTCCATCTATTTGTATTTTTCGACTAATTATATATGTTCCTTTTCTTAGATTAAATCTAACACAACAAGTAACTTGATTAAAATTATCAGGCCTTGTTATCAATTTATAGCTATTTGTTTTTGGATCAAATTCAATTGTCTTCGGGTCATTATTACCGAAAGGTACAAAATCTAATTCTGGAGGAACGAGATTCTTTCCAGCCACTTCAACATCAACAAAAAACTTATCTGAATAAGGTTCGTATTCGGTAGCTTCTTTACCTTCTTCGATTTGCAGTTTTTTTATTTTAGATCCTGCTTTCCATGGATTTCTAATCCATATAAAGTCTATTTCTTTTGTTGAAGATAATACCCAACCTGCTTTTGGTACCGCTGTTAAATATCTTTCGTCTTTAACACCATCTTTATATACAACTTCGATTAATACTGTTGAGGTGTTATCTCCTATATTTTCATATGATTCGAATGATATCACATGTTGGGTATATCTAAGATCGTCCCCTTTGACTAATATAGCACCGCCGTATGCCTGATTGGAATTAATTAGGATAGTATCATCATCCTGTTTGTAAGGAAATTTATTTATGTCAAATAAATTTTTACCCTTCTTTCCAACGCTTACAATATTCTGTGGATATTCTTGACTAGGAGATGGTTTTCCATCTGTGTATGGTTCGTATGGTAAATTTGTTTCTGTGTGTTTACAAAGCATTACTTGTGCTTTTTCAGTTCCTTTCAAATTTGCATTTCCTTTTGGTCTTAACATCAGCCTTACTTTGTCTCCATCTAATATTGTAAAATGTGTTATTTGTTCTGAACTGCCTTCGACAAGTATTTTTGTAGTACCATTTCTCCACACAACTACGAAAAAATTACACAACTTTGAATTTGATAAAAATGTATATTCTCCCGCTGGTAATACATCTGAATAACCAGTTTCATCTGCATAATTATCACTACCGAAAAAATATAAGTCACTTTCTGTGGCGTTTGAAAAAGTGTTTATTGTAATATTTACACCATCTTTTTCAAATACTACCGAATTTCCTTTGCTTGATGATTCTATTTTCTCTCCAACTTTAAAAGGAATCAGATTTGCACCAGTCGTAGTTACTTGCTCACTCTTACCATGTATTTCGAATCTTTTAAAAAGTGATTTCTTACAGTTTTTTAAAATTAGACTTCCACTACCGTTTGCGATTTTGTAGTTAAATTGAGCTCTTGTCATTAATGCTCTGCGTTTTAAAAATATCACAGTACATCATACTCCTTCCAAAAGAGAACGTTCTGTTCGATTTGACAACAGTATTTCTTATTCGGTTTTGTTACAAATCCGTCTAAGATAATCGTTGCTGGCAGTGTTACTCTCGTAGGTGTTGCACCGCTTGTAAACCAAAACGGATAGATATTAATTGCATTTTGCTTTTCAGGTGCAAGCGTTAGGTTTAGTTCTGCGACCTCGCCCCAAACGACTTGGATATTCGGTTGTAGTGTGTAAGTTGTAGACGGATTGTTGACTTGAATTTCTACGATAGAATCAAGAATTTGCTGTCCTTTTGCCTGTACCGCTTGGACTTGCTTTGCTCCCTCTGCTGTTACGTTACCAGTTTGCTCTGCTCCCTTGTCTGCAACTGCTTTTACAGCCTCTGCCTCTGCGGTATTTATTGCATTTACACCCTGTGTCTTTGCAGTGTTTACACTTTCTACCGCCTGTGATGCTGTACTTGTAAATCCTTGTACCGTCTGCTCTACTTCCGTCTTATCTGTTCGTACCTGTGTAGCCAGTCTCTCAACTTCCGATTTATCTCCTGCTGCTTCAGTCGCGTGCTGCTCTGCTTCGTCCGCTGCTGTCTCTGCCCCGGCTTGTGCTTGTAGAGCAGCTTCTTTCGCCTGCTCAGATGCCTGTTCGGACAATACGGCGTTTGATGCGGCTGTCTGTGCCTGTTCTTTATACTCTTTTACAGCCTGTACCTGTTCTCCGATGCCGGATACAGAGTCGACAAGTTTCTCTACTTCCTGCCG
>ENA-OPSO01001035-OPSO01001035.1-human-gut-metagenome-genome-assembly--contig:-NODE-1035-length-10990-cov-4.369273_pt1 | contig 10990 bp, 8 predicted proteins | sample MGYA00241455_ERZ501902 | MGnify/ENA primary metagenome ERZ501902 (study PRJEB25962, sample SAMEA2042405) | human gut metagenome | biome: human gut; feature: human-associated habitat; material: faeces...
CCTCCCGCAAACAGGAGGAGATCCACACCTTTTTCCGTCATGATCTCTGCTGCCGCCACTGTATCATGTTCCGTGGTCTCTTCCCTACTTTCATAAACTATCGTGTAGGAAAAACCCATTTTTTCACAAAGCGCAGCTCCCATCGTCCCGGAAACCGTGAGAAGCTGAAGCTGTCCCGAATAGGGCCTCAGCTTCTCCAGCGCCCTTTCCGTCTTTTTCAGCGATTCCGGTCTGGCTCCTCTCTCTCTGGCCTTATCCAGCGTTTCCTTCCCATCGGTTCCCTTTAAGGCCACCTTTCCGCCCATGCCGGCAATGGGATTGATCACCAGACCGATCACCGCCTTACGGTCTGCCATGCTGCTTCAGATAGGACCGCCATGTAACCGCCAGCTGGTCCACGGCTTCAATATGATCATTTTCCAACGCTGAAATGGGACCATTATGAGGCGCCGTCAGAACTACCTCCGGAGTACTGTATGCTTCGTCGCTGATTTTCTTCAGTGCCGCCACATATTCGTCAATATCAGCCTTTGAATAGGACTCCGTAGGCTCCGGCGTATATGGCTCCGGTACGATCAGCGGATGATGGCTCGGGAAAAATCTCTGGAATCCGAAATCCAGCATATGGCGGTTCACATGCTCTGCATCCACGCCGGTTTCCTGTAAAAGCGTTTCAAAGCTATACCGCACCTGCTCCAGGCGGTTGGGAGCTTCCTCTGCCCATGACATGGAGATACCGCGTACTTCATTCAATACCCGCTTCATCATGTAATTGTTATTAAGGATCGCCGTCTCCGCGACAGCTTTCAGTCCATCCACTCCAAGGCTCATAACCCAGGAGTATGCCCGCAGTACAGCTGCCAGACTTCCCTGGAACTGGCGGATCTTTCCCACCGAGCTTTCATCGTCATAATCTGTGTAATATCTGGTTCCATCGAACCGTACCCTGGGTCTGGGGAGATATTTCTCCAGTTCCGCGCTGACACACTGGGCTGCACAGCCGGGTCCCATGCATGGGGGGACGCAAACGCTTTATGGAGATTGAAGTGACACATATCGGCTCCCAACTCCTTGGCCCGTACCAGACCGAAGAGCCCGTTATAGTCGGCCATATCGCAGACGCATAATCCGCCTGCCTCATGGACCACATCCACAAATTCACGGATAATGGGGTTAAACACTCCGGTGTCCTCTGGGTTTGTAATAAAAATTCCAGCAGTTTTCTCTGATACCACAGCCTTCAGATTTTCCAGGCTGGGATAGCCATTCTCATCCGGGTAAAGACTGATCACCTCAAACCCCTTTGTCGCAGGGGCCGCACTGTCCAGAGGGTGCGACAGGATGGTGGTGATGATCTGGGTCCTCTGATCCGCCTCGCCTTTATCCTCAAAGTATTTCTTTAACACAGCCGCATTGGCGTAAATTCCCTGTCCGCCGCCGCCAGCCTGAAAGGAAACAGCATCCAGACCAGAAATTTCCTTCATGATCTGTTCAAAATCATATATGATTTTCAAGATTCCCTGAGCCGTGTCATCATCCTGATATGGGTGCATCTCTGTAAACTTAGAAGAGCGGACAAACTGTTCATTGATTTTGGGGCTGTATTTCATAGTACAGGTACCCAGACCGATATCAATATTAATATCCTGGCCGATGGTCTCCTGGGACAGCCGGAGATAATGACGCAGTACCTGTGGCTGGGCCATTTCTGGCAGTGCAGGACTTTTCTGTCTTTTCAGATGATCTGGGATAAGATCTGACACATCTCCTGTCACTGGCATCGCCTTCTGGGACACATCTGGAAACAGAATGCTGCGGCTTCCCGGCACGCTCTGTTCAAAGATCACTGGCTCATCCCATTTTGCTTCATGGAAATTGCGTAATTTCGGATCTGACATTTCCTTACTCCTCCTTTGATAAAATCTTCTTTAAAGCTTCTGCCAGCGTATCAATATCGGAAAAATCTGTTTTCTCGGTAACGCAGACCAGCATGGACTGTCCCATAGAAGGCATCTGCCGGCTCAGATCATATCCTCCAAAGATCCTGTATTTCAGAAGTTCTTTGTTGATCTCGGCAACGGTCTTTCCTGTGCCGTCCACATTGATGACAAATTCCATAAATCCTCTGCTTTCTTTGTATGGCAGACGGATTCCCTCCACTGTTTCCAGCTTTTTCTGCGCATAATTGCATTTATAGAGGATATTTTCCCCCATTTCCTTCATGCCTTCCGGTCCCATGACCGCCAGGTAAACAGCCGCTGTCACAGCCCACAGGCCCACACAGGTTCCCAAGTACTCAACGGCTTTTTCCCTGACGTAGTAGCTGGTCCTCTCGGGAAGGGCTCTGGCATATCCAAATTCTCCTTTTGAATTCTTAAATATACTGTATAAATGATGGGGATAGTTCATCACATACTGCTCTTCCTGCCTTGTTGCCAGATATCCGCCTAATCCCCCTCCATAGCTCATATGGATCCCCAGCGGCTGGATATCTCCACATGCAATATCTGCCCCATAATCCGCTGGTGCGGAAATGATCCCCAGCGAAGCCGGATCCGCATATACAATGTACTGTGCACCAGCTTCATGGGCTAAGCATCCGATCTCTTTGCACTGCTCCTCAAAAAATCCAAGGAAGGACGGATTCTGAATAAATACACAGGAAACATCATCGGATAATTTTCCCTTCAGATTCTCCAGATCGATCTGTCCGTTTTCCAGAGGCCTGACTTTTATCAGATCCACTCCCTCACAATAACATTCCAGCTGTGACAGGAGATTGGGATTCATCGTTTCCGGGATCAGCACCTTTTTCCTATGATTAATTCTGTGTGACATCATAACTGCTGTGGAAGCGGCCTGCCCTCCGTCATATGTGGGGAAGCTGACAACATCCATATTCAACAGTTCCCCCATCATACTGGTAAACTCAAAGAATGTCTGGAGCTTTCCATGATCCGCATAAGTGTCGCCGCTGTACGCCGTAAGGAATTCAGATCTTCCATTTATTTCATCACATACTGCGGGTACATAATGGTTGTAGCATCCTGCCCCCAGGAAGCTTATGTTTTCATCACAGGTGCTGTCCTTCATTAAAATACTGTCCACATGCTTTTTCAGATCCATTTCCGATGTAAAAGGTTCTGGAAGATCCAGCGGCCGTTTCATTCTCACTTCATCAGGAATGAATGCATAGATTTCTTCCACTGACTCCGCTCCAATGAAGTCCAGCATTTCCTTACGGACCGCTTCGTTGGAGTTAGGAATATAAGGATAATGCAGCATTGAATTTTTCCTCCTTTATGCGTGTAAAATATCAAATGTTTCTGGAAGGGTGCTCCCTCCGTCAATGACCATTTCGGTTCCTGTGATATATTTTGCTTCATCTGAAGCCAGAAAAGCGACCAGATCCCCAATTTCATCGATATCACACAATCTTTTTAAGGGAATAAAACCAGCCATATCCCTAAGTGCGCTTTCCGGATCTTCTGGCCTGCTGTCTGCGGCTACCTGCTCAACCTTTGGAGTCCGTACCCACCCCGGAAGGACCGCATTAACAGTAATGCCATACGGACCGGCTTCGTATGCCAGAGCTTTTGTAAAACTCGATACCGCACCTTTTGTAAGTGCATAAGTCGTCTGCCCTTCGTCAACGACCCTGGTTCCTGTTACAGAAGACGTATTGATGATCCTGCCATATTTTTCCTTCAGCATATATGGATAAACTGCTTTTGTCATATTCCATACTCCAAGGATATTGACTCCCATAATGAAATCTCTGGTCTTCACATCCAGGTTTTCAAATCTCACCCTGCGGTTGACTCCCGCATTGTTATGAAGTATATCGATCTTACCATATTTTTCTATGATCCCATCTGCCATTTTCTGGACATCCTCCAGACTGCTCACATCCACACGGAAATGATCCGCTTTATATCCCATATTTCGGATCTCTTCTGCTGCCAAAGCGACACTTTCAGAAAAATCCACCAGGATTACGGTCGCTCCATGCTTTGCCATGACCTTCGCGCATCCATACCCGATTCCCTGGGCTGCCCCTGTGACAACTGCAATTTTTCCATCCAGTTTTCCCATCTGCTTCTTTTCCTCCTGAATTTCTATTATATATTTTGGATAATTCTCATTTGTTTTTATCTCTATTTTTATTGTATATGCACAATCCTTTTTTGTTCCCAACCAAATTACAAAAAAATACCAACCAAATATATCGGTTTTTAGACAATAAAAGAACTGCTGTGATTGCAATTTTACAAACACAACAGTTCTTCTTCTTTTGTTTTAATTTAAATTTAACCGCCGGATTATATCCGACAAATGCACCATTCCCGACTCCATCTCCTCTTCGCCCAGAAAACCGTAGCTGAGACGGATACAGGAAGAACAATCTGCATCATAAATACTTCCTGGAGGAACCAGGATCTTTTCTTTCAGTGCGCTCTCAAACACCTGCTGGGCCAGAACCTTCCCCTTCAGCCGCAGCCATATAAAGAAACCTCCCGATGGAAGATTCCAGACAGCCAGATCAGAAAAATACCTTTCCAGAAGCTGACCCATCTGATCTCTCCTTTCCCTCAGGGAATCTCGTATATTTTTCAGACCCTCTTCATAAAGTCCGCTCTCAAATAATTCCTGGGCGATCTGCTGGGACAGGGAGCTTACGCCGTAATCCATCTGCATCTTCACATCTGCGAGACGCCGTATAACCCCCTCAGGCGCCACGACCCATCCAACTCTGAGGCCAGGAGAAAAACATTTTGACATGCTTCCAATATAAATCACATTATTGTTCCCATCCAAAGACTTCAAGGGAGGCGGCGGTACCTCGTCCAGCCACAGGTCATACAATGTATCATCTTCTATGACTGGTATATTATTTTTTAAACAGCACAGAAGAAGCTCCTTTCGCCTCTCCAGAGGCATGGTCCTTCCCGTTGGATTCTGAAACGTGGGAATTGTATAAAGCAGTGCCGTTCCCTTGGAAGTTCCTGGAATCATCCAGGGCAGGATCCCGCTCCTGTCCATAGGAACCGGAACCAGATAAGACCCTGTAGACTGGAAAATATTCAGAGATTCCAGATAGGAGGGGCTTTCTACATAAACCCTGGATTTCGGAGGTACCATCCCCGAAGCGATCAGGTGAAGCGCCTGTAATGCTCCTGATGTTACCAGTATATTAGAGATCGGCACTTCGATCCCCTTTCCTCTTAAATGACTCCGGATGGCTGTTCTCAACCCTGGAGAACCATAGGGATTGGAATAATTAAGCTCCAGGTCCTTTTCAGAAAGATGATCCAGCGCCCTCTTTACCAGCCCTTTCTGAATGATATCCGGCGACAGCTCCCCCGTACACATCCGGATATACCCCGGTTCAAATTCAAACCGGTTGATCAGCTGGACGGCTGAGTGATTGGAATAAAAATTCCCCGCATCAACATAATTTTTCCAATGAGAGGAATCCGCATGCATCATATGCAGCCAGCTGTCCCGTGTTACTTTCGTCCCCCCGCCATAGCTTGTTTCCAGAAGTCCCATGGAGATCAGTTCTGCAATGGCTTCTACTACCGTGCTTCGATTTACGTCGAATTCCCTGGCCAGCTGACGCTGGGAGGGCACGTTCTGTCCTCCAGTCCAATTTCCGGTGGAGATATTGTCTGTAAAATATGTGACGATCTGTGCATACAAAGGAACATCCAGATTCTTGTTCGGCTTCCAGTCAATCGTAACAGTCTCTGCCGCTTTCTTATTGAAAGAGGACAAATCTACCCCTCCTCTGTCCTTTTTTATGATCCATCCGCCGGATGCGATGTCTGCTTTGAAAAAAAGGGGCTCTGGCCCAACAGCCAGAACCCCCTCTGTTTTTTCACCTTACGGTGATCCCAATCCTATTTATATCCTTTCTCGTGCAGAGCAGCCTGGGCAGCAGCCAGTCTTGCGATCGGCACACGGAACGGAGAACAGGATACATAGTTTAAGCCTACCTTATGGCAGAACTCTACGGAAGACGGATCTCCGCCGTGCTCGCCGCAGATACCGCACTTAAGCTCCGGACGGGTTGCGCGTCCTTCCTTTACAGCCATTTCCACAAGACGGCCAACACCTGTCTGGTCAAGTCTTGCAAACGGATCGGACTCGTAGATCTTAGCCTTGTAGTAGGAATCTAAGAACTTGCCGGCGTCGTCACGGGAGAAGCCGAAGGTCATCTGTGTCAGGTCGTTGGTACCGAAGGAGAAGAACTCTGCCTCTTCAGCTACCTGTCCGGCTGTCAGAGCCGCACGCGGGATCTCGATCATGGTACCGATATGGTACTGGATGTCGGAGCCTTTCTCTTTCTTAACCTGCTCAGCAACTTCAACAACGATGTCCTTAACGAACTTCAGCTCTTTCTTCTCACCGATCAGCGGGATCATGATCTCCGGAACGATGTCGTAGCCGCACTCTTCCTTAACCTCGATGGCAGCCTCCATAACGGCACGGGTCTGCATCTTTGCGATCTCCGGATAAGTAACAGCCAGACGGCATCCACGGTGACCCATCATCGGGTTGAACTCATGGAGCTCATCACATTTTGCTTTGACAACTTCAACAGTCAGACCCATATCCTTTGCAAGGTCAGCCATCTCCTCAGTTGTCTTCGGAGTGAACTCATGCAGCGGCGGATCTAAGTAACGAACGGTCATCGGTCTTCCTTCCAGAGCCTTGTACATGCCCTTGAAGTCGCCCTTCTGGAACGGGATCAGCTCGTTTAATGCAGCCTCTCTTGCCTCAACGGTATCAGAAAGGATCATCTTTCTTAAGCTGTGGATTCTCTCGGGCTCGAAGAACATATGCTCGGTACGGCAGAGGCCGATACCCTCAGCGCCAAGCTTCACTGCGTTTGCAGTATCAGCCGGTGTATCTGCGTTGGTACGAACGCCCAGCTTACGGAAGCTGTCAGCCCAGTCCATGATCCTCTTGAAGTTTCCGCCAACGGAAGCCTCCTGAGTCTGGATATCGCCTTTGTAGATCTTACCTGTGGTTCCGTCTAAGGAGATGTAATCGCCTTCGTGGAAGGTATATCCGCCAAGGGAGAATTCCTTCTTCTCTTCGTCGATCTTGATCTCGCCGCAGCCGGATACACAGCAGGTACCCATACCACGGGCAACTACTGCTGCGTGGGAGGTCATACCACCGCGTACAGTCAGGATACCCTGTGCAGCGTGCATACCCTCGATGTCCTCCGGAGATGTCTCCAGACGAACCAGGATCACTCTCTCGCCCTTGCCGCCGATGCCTGCAGCCTTGGCAGTCTCTGCGTCGAAGCATACCTTACCTGCTGCTGCACCCGGGGAAGCCGGAAGAGCCTGTCCGATCACCTCGCCAGCCTTTAATGCAGCCGGATCGAAGGTGGGATGTAATAACTGGTCAAGAGACTTAGCCTCGATTCTGCATACAGCCTCCTCGGGAGTGATCTGTCCCTCGTCTACGAGATCGCAGGCGATCTGGATCGCAGCCGGAGCAGTTCTCTTACCGTTACGTGTCTGTAAAAAGTATAATTTGCCTTCCTCGATGGTGAACTCCATATCCTGCATGTCGTGGAAATGGTTCTCCAGCTTCATTGCAAGATCGATAAACTGCTTGTAGCAGTCCGGAAGGTCTTTTTCAAGCTGGGTGATGGGCTGCGGTGTACGAACGCCTGCAACCACGTCCTCACCCTGGGCGTTGATCAGGTACTCACCGAAGATACCCTTTTCGCCAGTGGAGGGGTTACGTGTGAAGGCAACGCCTGTACCGGATGTCTCACCCTTGTTTCCGAATACCATGGTCTGTACGTTTACAGCGGTACCCCAGTCGCCCGGAATATCGTTCATACGACGGTATACGATGGCACGCGGGTTGTCCCAGGAACGGAATACAGCCTTAACGGCACCCATTAACTGCTCCTTGGGATCCTGCGGGAACTCTTCCCCGTTCATAGCCTCTTTGTAAACGGCTTTGAACTTGTTTGCTAATTCCTTTAAGTCGTCAGCGGTCAGCTCTGTATCGAAATGAACGCCCTTTGCCTCTTTCATCTCGTCGATGATCTTCTCGAAGTAGGACTTGGGAACTTCCATAACAACGTCAGAGTACATCTGGATGAATCTTCTGTAAGAATCATATGCGAAACGCGGATTGCCGGTCTTCTTTGCGAAGCCCTCAACAGCCACGTCGTTTAAACCAAGGTTTAAGATGGTATCCATCATACCCGGCATGGATGCTCTTGCACCGGAACGAACGGAAACCAGCAACGGATCTTCGGTATCACCGAATTTCTTTCCGTTTACGCCCTCTAACCATGTAATAGCCTCGAAGATCTGGTTCTGGATCTCCTCTGTGATCTGCTTGCCGCTGTTGTAGTAATCGGTGCAGGCCTCTGTCGTAACAGTAAAGCCCTGCGGGATCGGCATGCCAAGGATCGTCATCTCAGCCAGGTTGCAGCCTTTACCGCCGAGAAGGTTTCTCATCGAAGCATTACCTTCTTCAAACTTATAAACCCACTTTGCCATAAGTTTTTCTTCCTCCTATCAAATTTGTAGAAAAGCTTCTACGTGACTAGTTTCTCCATTTCCCGGTTCCTGCCATGCGTTTTCCCATGTCCGCTGCCAGGACATATGGTTTGGAAATTTGCGCACAAAAACAGCAGGCCGGAAAACGGTCTGCTGACATTATAAGGGATATTGCCAGATATTGCAATATCCCCTAATGATTTTTTCGCCAAAATATATAGCTTATGAGGTTTTCATCCCCATTTTTCCGCGGATCCTAGTAAAAACTGCTGATGACCAGAGTCATGCCGATCCCCAGGACCGCGCCTGCCGCCACCTGGAGAGGCGTATGGCCCACATACTCCTTCAGTTTCTCCTGGAGCAGGACTCCGTCCAGGTTCAGTATATTTTCAAAAAACACACTATTTAAAAGCTGCGCCTGTTTTCCCGTCTCCCGGCGGACGCCCATGGCATCGTACATGACGACCATGGCCACCACAAAGCTGATGGCAAATTCAAAGCTGCCCACGCCGTATTTAAGCCCCGATGCCGTGGTCAGCGCGCATACCGTGGCCGAATGGGAACTGGGCATCCCGCCAGAGCCGAACAGCCGCTCCGGGTTGAACGACCGGTTTAAGACCACGTCAATGATGGTCTTTAAGACCTGGGCCACCGTCCAGCCCGCCACGGAACACACCAGCACCTGGTTCCCTAGTATCTCATTCCAAATCTCCATGGTTTCCTCCAAACTGCATTCCCTAGTAGCCCAGCAGCCAGTCGTACAGCTCCTGGTATTTTCCTGCGGATGTATTCCAGGAAAAATCCACCGCCATATCCCGGTCCACGATCTTGTTCCACTCACGCTTTTTATTGTAGTAGATATATTTTGCGTAGCGGATGATGTTTAACATCTCATGGGCATTGTAATTGGCAAAGGAGAAGCCGGTCCCGGTCCCCTCGTATTCATTGTACGGCCATACGGTATCCTTTAAGCCGCCGGTCTCCCGGACAATGGGCACAGTGCCGTACCGGAGAGCCATCAGCTGGCTTAAGCCGCAGGGCTCAAACAGGGACGGCATCAGGAAGGCATCGCAGGCCGCGTAGATCTTATGGGACATGGGCTCCGAATAATAGATCTGGGCAGATACCCGGTCATGGTATTTCCAGTCATAATGACGGAACATGTTCTCGTATTTATCGTCTCCCGTTCCCAGGACCACCAGCTGCACATCGTCGGTACAGATCTCGTCCATCACGCACTGGATCAGATCCAGGCCCTTCTGATCCGTAAGACGGGAAACGATGCCGATCATGAATTTCTTGTCATCTCTTGCCAGTCCCAGTTCCTCTTGGAGCGCCAGCTTATTCTTTGCCTTTTCCTTCCGGAAATTTTTCGCGTTATACTGCTGGGCGATATAGGGATCGGTCTCCGGGTTGAAATCATCGTAGTCGATGCCGTTGACGATCCCCCGCAGGTCGTTGGCCCGGGCTCTCATGAGTCCGTCCAGGCCCTCGCCGTAAAACGGGGTCTTGATCTCCTCTGCGTAGGTGCTGCTCACGGTGGTGATGGCGTCCGCATATACCAGGCCGCCCTTTAACATATTGCCGTCCTTGTAGGCCTCCAGCTTATCCGGCGTAAAATAGTAATCCGGAAGGCCGGAAAATCTCTGGATGGTCTTCACATCCCACACACCCTGGAATTTCAGATTGTGGATCGTCATGACACTCTTGATTCCTCTGTAATATTCACCCAGAAATCTAAAATTGTCCAGATAAACCGGAATCAATCCTGTCTGCCAGTCGTGACAATGGATCAGCTCCGGACGGAAGTCGATCACCGGCAGGATACTCAGCACAGCCTTTGAGAAAAAGGCGAATTTCTCGATATTCCATCTCGGATCTCCGTCATACGGTGCAAATCCATTAAAATAATACTCGTTGTCAATAAAATAAAATGTGATTCCGTCCTGCACATATTTCAGAATTCCTACATAACGGTCTTCTCCCGCCAGATTCATATAAAAATGATCCATATATTCCAGCTGGTCCTTCCATTTCTGATTCATACAGGAATACTTCGGAAGTACCACCCGCACATCATATTTCTTTTTGTCAAAATATTTTGGAAGTGAACCGACAACATCGGCCAGTCCCCCTGTTTTGATAAATGGCACACATTCTGAAGCTGCAAATAAAATGTTCTTCATAGCTTTTCCTCCCATTTTCCTCCGTTTTACTAAGCCAGCATTTTTCTACATTATACTCCATTTCCCGAAGATTGCAAAGGTTTCTGTGTGGTTTATCTGTGTTTGTATTCCAACTGGATCGTATCTGCGATCAATGCTACGAATTCTGAATTGGTCGGTTTCCCCTTTCCTGTACTGACCGTATAACCGAACAGCTCATCCAGTGTATCCAGTTTTCCACGATTCCACGCTACCTCGATCGCATGACGGATGGCCCGCTCC
>ENA-OPSO01001039-OPSO01001039.1-human-gut-metagenome-genome-assembly--contig:-NODE-1039-length-10970-cov-1.949336_pt1 | contig 10970 bp, 8 predicted proteins | sample MGYA00241455_ERZ501902 | MGnify/ENA primary metagenome ERZ501902 (study PRJEB25962, sample SAMEA2042405) | human gut metagenome | biome: human gut; feature: human-associated habitat; material: faeces...
ATGGAGATTGTTATGAAAAAACGCTGGTATAGAAGATTTTTAATAATGGTATTGTTGTTTGGCCTGTTTGTGGGAGGCGGATTTAGTATACGGAATGCAAAACAGATGTATTCTAAGGAAGAAGTCAGCGCAAAAGCGGCATCCGGTGATCTGTTGATACCGGGTGGAATGCCCATTGGCATTTATATGGAGACAGACGGTGTAATGGTTCTTGGAACAGAAGCGCTTGAAGGGCTTGACGGATTGAATTATGAACCGGCCAAACATCTGGTAAAGGCAGGGGATTACATTGTTGGTATCAATGAAAAGCCGGTTGCAAATAAAAAAGAATTGCTGGAGGAAATAAAGAATCTTACATCTGAGGAAGTGATACTGAAAGTGCGAAGAAAAGAGGAAGTAATTGAGGTAAAGATGAAACCGGTAAAAGTGACTGAAAAAGAATATAAGCTCGGAATTTGGGTAAGAGATAACGCGCAGGGACTTGGCACCATCACATTTTTGACTGGAAACAGCGAATTTGGAGCATTGGGACACGGAATTCATGATGTGGATACAAATGAGCTGCTCGATATTACGGATGGCACATTATACGAGACGAGTATAAAAGATATTCAAAAGGGAGAAAGTGGAAATCCGGGCGGCATGGAAGGGATTATCGTCTATAACCGCTATAATATATTAGGGAAAATTGCAAAAAACACAGAGGCGGGAATTTATGGAACCGTAGATAAGATTGACGCTCTGTTTGCCGAACAGACACCGATGACAATTGGAAAGAAAGAAGAGATACAGACAGGGGATGCCTTTATTCGCTGTGCGGTGGATGGAACTGTGAGAGATTATCAGATAAAAATTACAAAAGTAGACTTATTTTGTAAGGAAGTGAACAAGGGAATTGTGCTGGAAGTCACAGACCCTGAATTGTTGGATCTGACTGGGGGAATTGTTCAGGGAATGAGTGGCAGCCCAATCATACAGAACGGAAAACTTGTCGGAGCAGTAACTCACGTGTTTGTACAAGATGCGACAAAAGGATACGGAATATTTATAGAGAATATGTTGAAAAATATAGAATAGAAAGAGAAATGTCGAAATATTACGACGACATTCGCTTGCACGCCAAAATGACGGAAGATATAATAGGATTTGTGATTGAAAACAGAGATTAAGAGTGTAGGAGGACAATAAAGTGGGACGGTTAAACGTGGCAATTGCTGATGATAATGAGCGGATTTTGAACATTTTGGAGGAAATTGTAAATAATGACGAGGAATTGACACTTGTCGGAAAGGCTGATAATGGAGAAGATATGTATCATATCATAAAAAATAAGGAGCCGGATGTCGTATTATTAGATCTGATCATGCCGAAAATGGACGGTTTAAGTGTCATGGAACTTGTACAGGAGGATAGAAACTTAAAAAAAATGCCAGATTTTATTATCATAACAGCAATTGGACAGGAACGAATTACAGAAGACGCCTTTAAAAGAGGGGCAAGCTACTACATCATGAAACCGTTTAACAATGAAATGGTATTAAACAGAATCAAACATACACACAGAGAAATACAATATGAAAAGACGCCCGTGGGAAATATTTCCGAATGCAGAAGAGAGATTGACGAAGAAAGTTTGGAGAGTCGTGTGACAAATATGATTCATGAAATCGGAATACCGGCACATATCAAAGGATATCATTATTTGCGTGATGCGATTATGATGGCTGTGGAAGATATGGATGTACTGAACGCGATCACGAAAATACTGTATCCGACAGTGGCGAAGAAATATCGTACAACATCAAGCAGAGTAGAACGTGCAATTCGACATGCGATTGAGGTGGCTTGGAGCAGAGGAAAACTAGATATTTTAGATGACTTGTTTGGATATACTGTCAGCAATGGAAAAGGAAAGCCGACGAACTCAGAATTTATCGCTTTGGTATCCGATACAATCCGATTAGAAAAAAAGCACGCATAAATATACAGGAGTTTTTATTGACCCTTTGGGCTGCACTCGGTATAATAGAAAGAAAGTGCTATAAAAATGAGTGGAGGGAAGGTCATGAAAAAAATATTATTTGCCGCTTCAGAATCAGTGCCGTTTATTAAAACCGGTGGGTTAGCCGATGTTGTCGGATCCTTGCCCAAAAATTTTGACAAAGAACAGTATGATGTCAGAGTGATACTGCCAAAATACATGTGTATGAAAGAAGAATGGAAGAATCAGTTGCAGTACAAGACACATTTTTACATGGATTTTTACTGGCAGAGCCGTTATGTAGGTGTTCTGGAGCTTGAATTGGACGGAGTGACATTCTATTTTGTAGATAATGAGGAATATTTTGCGGGGTTCAAGCCTTATGGTGATATGCTTTGGGACATTGAAAAATTTGCGTTCTTCTCAAAGGCAGTGCTCAGCATCTTACCGTTGATAGATTTCAGACCAGATATCATTCACTGCCATGACTGGCAGACTGGGTTGATTCCGGTATATCTTGACAATTTCCGTTATGGTGGAGAATTTTATCGGGGGATTAAGACTGTTATGACGATACATAATCTGAAATTCCAAGGCGTGTGGGGAACCGATAAAGTAAAAGAGATTACAGGGCTTCCGGATTATTATTTTGTGCCGGACAAGATGGAGGCATATAAAGATGCAAATCTGTTGAAGGGAGGTATTGTATATGCAGACCGCGTGACGACAGTGAGCAATTCTTATGCCGAAGAGATTAAGACACCATTTTACGGAGAAAAACTGGACGGACTTATGAATGCAAGAAGTAACAGTCTGTCCGGAATTATCAATGGTATTGACTATGAAGAATATAATCCTGGCACGGATATCCATATTGCAAGAAATTATACAGTAGAGAACTTTAGAAAAGAAAAGGTGAAAAATAAACTTGCACTTCAAGAGCAGCTTGGGCTGGAAGTTGATGCAAAGAAGATGATGATCGGTATTGTCTCCAGATTGACTGACCAGAAAGGATTTGACCTGATCGCATATGTGTTAGACGAATTGTGTCAGGACGAGATTCAGATCGTTGTACTTGGAACCGGTGAGGAGAGATATGAGAACATGTTCCGGCATTTCGCATGGAAATATCCGGGAAAAGTATCGGCTCAGATTTATTATTCCGAACCAATGTCTCATATGATTTACGCTGCCTGTGATGCATTTTTAATGCCGTCCTTATTTGAGCCTTGTGGACTTAGTCAGCTGATGAGCCTTCGATATGGAACAGTTCCGATCGTGAGAGAGACCGGAGGATTAAAGGATACAGTTGAGGCTTATAATGAATATGAAAAGACGGGAACAGGATTCAGTTTCTGCAATTATAATGCGCATGAGATGATGCATACTGTGCGGTATGCAGAGCAGATTTATTACGATAAAAAACGCGACTGGAATAAGATTGCAGAGCGGGCGATGCAGAAAGATTTCTCATGGAAAAATTCTGCAAAACAATATGAGGATTTATACAACACTTTATAGACAAAAGAAGAGACCGGAGGAGATTGGACATGAAAATTAAAGACAGATTATCAGAAAACAGAGTGAATATTTCGTTTGAAGTATTCCCCCCAAAAACAGATGCCGGATACGGAAAAGTATTGGAAGCAACAGAAGAGATTGCGGCTTTAAAGCCTTCCTTTATCAGTGTGACTTATGGAGCCGGCGGCGGGACAAGCAAGAATACAGTCAAGATTGCATCTCATATCCAGAATGATCTTGGGGTGGCAAGTCTTGCGCATCTGACTTGCGCTTCTTCCACAAAAGAAGAAGTAAGACAAGTCATTGAGCAGTTAAAGGAACAGGGAATTCAAAGTATACTGGCACTTCGCGGAGATATCCCAAAAGATGGAGCTTTTCCGATTCCCAACCACTATAAATATGCAAGTGAGCTGATTGCAGATATCAAATCACAGGGAGATTTTTGTATCGGGGCAGCATGTTATCCGGAAGGACATGTGGAGAGCGAGCACAAATCAGAGGATATTGCGCACTTGAAAGAAAAAGTGGATGTCGGCGTAGATTTTCTGACGACACAGATGTTTTTTGACAATTCGATTTTATACAATTTCCTGTACCGGATTCGAGAGAAAGGAATCACAGTTCCTGTTCTTCCAGGAATTATGCCTGTCACGAATGGAAAGCAGATCGCTCGTATCTGTGAACTTTCGGGAACAATCCTTCCTGAAAGATTTCGTGCCATAGTAGACCGATTCGGAGATGATCCAAAAGCGATGCAGCAGGCGGGAATTGCCTATGCGACAGATCAGATTATCGATCTGATTGCAAATGGTATTCAGAATATTCATATTTATTCTATGAATAAGCCGGAAATTGCAGCTGCAATCATGACAAACTTATCAGAGATTATCAAATAAACGAAATTAGGGGGTATTATGGATATACGAACGAGAGAAGCCGTTCGGTATCTTGGATATGGAAGACATGCGATAGATGAACGAACATTACAGCTGGTGGAAGATTCTTTCAAAGAATTGGAACACATCGTAAATGCAAAATTCACCTATCGCATTTTTGAAACTACTTTTCCGGATACGAATGAGCTTAGCATAGGAAAAATGAAAATTAAAAGTAAAAATCTATATAAGAACTTGAAGGGCTGTTCTCAGGCAGTCGTATTTGGAGCGACACTCGGGACCGGTGTGGATGTGCTTATGAAACGATACAGTCTGACGGATATGGCGAAGGCAGTTGTTCTGCAGGCGTGTGCAGCTGCGATGCTGGAGGAATATTGTGATAAGGCACAAAATGAAATTGCCGAAAGTCTGCGCAAGGAGCAGTTATATCTTCGCCCAAGATTCAGTCCGGGGTATGGGGATTACTCCATTTTACATCAGGATGATATCTTACGCATGCTTGATGCTGCAAAGACGATAGGACTGACGATGACAGAGAGTTATATGCTTACCCCGACAAAGTCTGTGACGGCTGTGATTGGGATCAGCAGCACACAGGAGCCATGCCATATCAAAGGCTGCGAAGAATGTCAGAAATTAGATTGTATATACAGAAGGAGTTAATATGTTACTGGAAAGATTAGGAAAAGAGCTCTTATTTTTTGACGGAGGGATGGGGACGCTGTTGCAGGCAGAAGGACTTCAGCCTGGCGAACTCCCTGAGACCTGGAATATAGAGCGAAAAGAAACGATACGAAAAATTCATCAGTCATATTTTGAGGCTGGAAGTGATATTGTGCTTACGAACACATTTGGAGCGAACGCATTGAAGTTTCATGACGAAAATTGTTCCTTAAAGGCCATCATTGATGCGGCAGTTGAAAATGTCAGATTTGGAGCAAAGGCGGGGATCAGAGATGGGCGAGACTATTACGTTGCTTTGGATATCGGACCGACTGGAAAATTGTTAAAACCTTTGGGAGACCTGTCTTTTGAAGACGCCTATGAAGCATTCAAAGAAGTTGTGCAGTATGGGGAGAAAGCAGGGGCAGATTTGATTCATATCGAGACAATGAGTGATACTTACGAGGTGAAAGCGGCAGTCCTTGCAGCAAAAGAAAACACAAATCTCCCTGTATTTGCAACGATGATATTTGATGACAAAGGAAAACTTCTGACAGGAGGAGATGTGCCGTCTGTAGTGGCGCTTTTGGAAGGTCTCAGAGTGGATGCACTTGGGATTAACTGTGGAATGGGACCAAAACAGATGCTCCCTATTTTGCAGCAGATTGCGCAATATACTTCACTGCCAATCATTGTAAAGCCGAATGCGGGACTTCCAAAGCAAAGAGACGGACAGACCTACTATGATGTCACACCGGATGTTTTTGCCAAACAGCTCCAGGAGATTGTAAAAGCAGGTGCCTGTGTGATCGGCGGATGCTGTGGTACAACTCCAAAGCATATCCGCGCGATGATTTCAGCTTGTAAAGACTTGGAGATGACAAAGCCAACCTTCAAGAATCACACGATTGTCTCCTCCTATGGAAAAGCAGTGGAATTTGGAGATATGCCTGTTATTATTGGAGAGCGTATCAATCCGACAGGAAAGAGTAAGTTTAAGCAGGCTTTAAAGGAACATAACCTGGACTATATTTTAAAAGAAGGAATTACACAGCAGGATAAGGGGGCACATATTTTAGATGTGAATGTGGGACTTCCGGATATCGATGAGGTTGTAATGATGAAAGAGGTGGTCAGGGAACTTCAAAGTGTGACAAGTCTCCCTCTTCAGATTGACACAGTCGACACAGAGGCAATGGAGCAGGCGATGCGTATTTACAATGGAAAGCCAATGGTAAATTCAGTCAGCGGAAAACAGGAATCCATGAATGCAGTTTTCCCGTTGATTCAAAAGTATGGTGGAGTTGTTATTGGACTTACGCTGGATGAAAATGGGATTCCAAAGACAGCAAAAGGGCGTCTTGAGGTTGCAGGCAAGATTATCGAGGAAGCAAAAAAATATGGTATTGACAAAAAGGATATTGTCATTGATGTGCTTACCATGACAATCAGCTCAGAGCCAAACGGAGCAAAGACAACATTGGAAGCGTTGAAAATGGTACGGGATACATATGGAGTCCGGACTGCTCTTGGTGTGTCTAATATCTCTTTTGGACTTCCAAGTCGTCCGGTCATCAATGCGAATTTCTATACTATGGCAATGCAAAATGGATTGACGGCGGGGATTATCAATCCGTCTTCAGAGGATATGATGCGCTCGTATCATTCCTACTGTGCACTGATGAATTATGACACAAACTGCGAGAACTATATTGCACATTACGGCAATCAGGAACCGGCGAAAACAACAGTGCCGGCAGGGCAGCAAATTGATCTGAAGACAGCTATTGAAAAAGGATTGAAAGAAGATGCATACCAGACAACGGTTGCACTTGTAAAAACAAAGGAACCGCTTGAGATCATTAATACCTATCTGATTCCGGCGCTTGACACGGTCGGAAAAGGTTTTGAAAAGGGAACAGTATTTCTTCCTCAGCTACTGATGAGTGCAGATGCGGCAAAAAGTTCTTTTGCGGTCTTAAAAGAGGAGCTTGAAAAGAACGGCGGAGAGGAAAAAGAGAAAGAAAAAGTCATTCTTGCAACCGTGAAAGGGGATATTCACGATATCGGAAAGAATATTGTGAAAGTACTTTTAGAAAATTACAGTTTTGAAGTAATCGATCTGGGAAAAGATGTGGCGCCAGAATGTATTGTTGAGACGGTGCTTGAAAAAGAGGTGAAGCTTGTAGGGTTAAGTGCTCTGATGACGACTACTGTCGTAAGCATGGAAGAGACGATCAGACAGCTTAGAGAAAAAGCGCCGGATTGTAAAGTTATGGTCGGCGGAGCTGTTTTGAATCAGGAATATGCGGATATGATCGGAGCGGATTTCTATGGAAAAGATGCAATGCAATCCGTCTATTACGCACAAAAAATATTGACAAATCACAGATAGGTTTCTATGATAAATAGAGAATGCATTTTACAGAGATAAAGGAGAAAAAGCCATGAGAGGATTGGAAACACCAATTAGAAGAATCAGAAGACAAGTGTTCACAAAGGTAGCAAAGCTGGCATTTGAATCGACTCCGGAGACGCTGATCGACGATATTGAGGCTGTTCCTTATGAACTGATTAATGAGGATACGGAGAAATACAGAGAGAGTATTTACCGTTCGCGTGCAATTGTAAGGGAGCGTATGCGCCTTGCGATGGGAATGTCACTTCGCCCGGAGGATAAGCCGGTACATCTGACAGCTGGGATTGAAGAAAGTAATATTTCAGAAAAATATTATGAGCCACCGCTTATGCAGGTTATCCCATCTGCCTGTGCGGCATGCGAGGAAAAGGGATATGAAGTGAGTGACATGTGTAAAGGCTGTGTGGCACATCCTTGCCGCGAAGTCTGTCCGGTGGGAGCTATTTCCATGAAAAAGGGACGTTCCTACATTGATCAGGAAAAATGTATTAAGTGTGGGAAATGCAAATCTGTCTGTCCATATGATGCAATTTCAAAAAAAGAGCGTCCATGTGCGAAAGCATGCGGGGTGAATGCGATTGGTTCGGATAAGATGGGAAGAGCTCATATTGACAATGATAAATGTGTATCTTGCGGAATGTGTATGGTAAGCTGTCCGTTTGGAGCAATTTCGGACAAATCCCAGATCTTTCAGCTTGGAAGAGCGTTGAAAGAAGGTGGGGAGATCATAGCTGAGATCGCACCTGCATTTGTAGGACAGTTCGGACCGAATATTACACCGAGACATATCAAGGCTGCACTGCAGGAACTTGGATTCGCGGAAGTGTATGAGGTGGCGTTGGGTGCAGATATCGGCGCGATTGCGGAGGCTCATCATTATGTAGAAAAAGTAGTTACCGGGGAACTTCCATTTTTACTGACTTCTTGTTGCCCGGCATGGTCAATGCTTGCTAAAAAATATTTTCCGGATCTTGCAGATCAGGTATCACAGGAATTGACACCGATGGTTGCAACAGCAAGAACAATCAAATTAGAGCATCCGAATGCAAAAGTGGTATTTATCGGACCATGTGCATCGAAAAAGCTGGAAGCTTCCAGAAGAACTGTGAGAAGTGATGTAGATTTTGTCATTACGTTTGAAGAATTACAGGCAATGTTTGATGCCAGAGAGATCGATCTGACAGAATATGAGGCTGAGTCATCGTTCCATGACGCAACCGGTGCAGGGCGTGGATATGCTGCGGCAGGCGGTGTTGCGAATGCCATCGAAAAATGTGTCAATGAATATTATCCGGATGTGGAAGTGAAGATTGAGCATGCGGAAGGTCTTGCGGAATGTAAGAAGATGCTGACACTTGCGAAGATTGGAAAGAAAAATGGATGCCTGATTGAGGGGATGGGATGCCCGGGAGGTTGTATTGCCGGAGCCGGAACGAATATCCCGATTCAAAAAGCACAGAAAGAATTGAAGGATTTTGTGGCACATTCTTCAAAGATGCTGCCGCCAAAAGAATTAGAAGAGATTGAATTAAAATAATGCTACCTTTACGATACATAAATTCTATGATATGATGTACTATAAGCTAAGATAAAAGAATATGTGTGCGGAGGTATGTATATGGGATTTTTTGCAGCATTTGTTCAAACGATTATAAAGATGGTGATTGTCGGTGCATTTGCGTTTGGCGGAATTAAGCTTGGACGTTATTTGCGAAAACGAAAAGATGATAAAGAGGCGAATGCCTAGAAGTAGTGGGGTAAGATGAAGAATCTTACCTCATTTTTGTTCTGAAAAGAAAGGTTGATACAATGTTCAATCAATTAGTATCGGAAAAATATCGTATTTTAAACTAAGAATTGAAAAGATTAAACCGATTAATGTTGCAAAAAAAACAAAACAATGATAAAGTGTCAATGTACATATTGTAAAAATAAACAAAAAGGATGGGGAAAATGAAAAAGAAAACATTAAAAATGGCGTTATGCTCGATCATGTCCGCCGTGATGCTGGCATCTGTTATCGATCCAGTGCGGGCGGCAGAAGAGCCGAGTTGGAAGACCGACATGAAAGATCATTGGAATTTTGATTCATTACAAAGCGATCAGGGTGAAAAGACGACAGCTACATTAAATGGTATTAGTATTGTCGACAGCAAAAATCCGGTATTCGGAAATGTTTTAAGATTTGGAGGCGGAACAGACAAATATTTGAAACTGGAAAATTATATCAATACCGGTAAGGATGCGACTTCATTCTCTATGTGGTATCGTTACGACACAAAAATTACAGGAGATGGAGCTGATAAGTCAGCAGTATTGCTTCAACATGAAGACGATGGACGTTCGTTGCTTACATTGCAGGCAAGTGGACAATATAATACTTATATTAATGCACAGAATGTGGCTAGTAACAAGGCGGTTCAAAAAGGTGACTGGCAGCATGTTACGGTAGTGTTTGACCAGGCAAAAAATGAAGTAACCTATTATATCAATGGAGAATTGGACAGCACAAAAAATATGGGAACTTCAAAAGTAAATAAAAAATTATCTCTTCGTCTTGGAGCTCATAAGACAGCCGGAAATACAGATCCACACCCAATGCGCGGAGATGTAGATGAATTTTATGTGTATGAAAAGGCATTGACAGCAGATGAGGCGAAAGCAATCTACGAAAATAAAGCTACTGAGTTGTACAATCAGGAATTGAAAAAACTGGTTAAAGAAGGAAAAGAGGCTCAACAAGGTGTTGCATATCTAGATGATGGAACTATGATAGTTGTTGATGGAGGAAGAAAATATATGAATGAGACTATAAAAGTACTCGTTACTTCTGTTCTTCAAACTCCTGCAGGTAGAATGATATTTGCAAAACCTAAAAATTAATATGTTCAAAGAAACCTATAATTTGGGCTGTTTATTTTAAATAGATGGTCCAAATTTATTTATTTATAACGATAATGTTTAATGTATTCTTAAAGATGGGGATTTAAATCAGAAAGCAGGGAGAATTTATGAGAAAAAAGATTATATCTTTCTTAGCAACATTTATCATAATATTAACATCAGCAAGTCAGTATAGTTTTGCAGATGATATATCAACACGTGGAAAAGTAATATTTATAGATATGAATAGAACTAGTATGAGTAATATGTTAAGAATAAAATCATTAAGAGAAGAACTAGACAATAGAGGGTATATTGGTTTGATGAATATAAGAGGCGATAAAGGAAGTGATGATAGAAGGTCATATGCTAGTATGGGTGCTGGTGGTAGAGCTAATGTGGCTAATGAAGAAGATATTAATTTTGAAAGCTCGAGTAAGGATAGAAATATAGTTTTTGAATCAGCTACAGGAAAAAGTGCAAAAGGTATAAATAATTTAACTATAAATAAGTCTATAAATGAAAATTTAAACTTTGGAGAGTATGGTTCTGTATTAGGGTCATTAGGACAAAGTTTATCTGATAATGGATTAAAAGCATCTGTATT
>ENA-OPSO01001041-OPSO01001041.1-human-gut-metagenome-genome-assembly--contig:-NODE-1041-length-10950-cov-11.884993_pt1 | contig 10950 bp, 11 predicted proteins | sample MGYA00241455_ERZ501902 | MGnify/ENA primary metagenome ERZ501902 (study PRJEB25962, sample SAMEA2042405) | human gut metagenome | biome: human gut; feature: human-associated habitat; material: faeces...
GCATAGGGTGGTTTCATTCGTGTAATTATGTGCAATAATTTATTGGATTGCTATAGAACGAGGTAGATGAAAATGAAACGATTGCTACATAAATGGGAAGGCTATATTTATATTTTACCAGCATTGATTTTTATGTTTGTATTCATTTTTTATCCTATTATTTATAATTTGATTTTAAGTTTCCAGGATGTGACAGTAACAACATTGCTTGCTCCACATAAAGATTTTGTTGGATTAGAAAATTATATAGACATTTTAAAACAGGAAGAGTTTTGGAATGCGTTATTTTTGAATTGTGTTTTTACAGTTGTATGCATTTTTTTTCAGTTTGTAGGTGGGTTTGCGCTTGCAATGGTTTTTAAGAAAGAAACTTCATTTTTCAGAGTTACAAAGGCATTAATGCTTATTCCTTATATTATTCCAGTTACTGTAAATGCAATTCTCTGGAAATTTTTCTTTGCTACAAATGGAGGATTTATAAATGAAATACTTGTGGGAATGGGATGGCTTGAAGAGGGAATAGAATGGTTACAGCACCCATGGACGGCAATGTTTTCGGTGATTGTTGCGAATATCTGGTGCGGTATTCCATTTTTTATGATATTGCTTTCAACAGGATTGGCAAATATACCAATGGATTTTTATGAAAGTGCAAGAATTGATGGAGCTACAGCAATACAACAGTTTATATATATTACTGTACCGAGCGTAAAAGCGTCCATTCAGGCCTCGTTGATTCTTGGAATTGTGTATACATTCAGAGCCTTTGAATTGATTTATGTAATGACAGGCGGAGGGCCGGTAAATGGTACAGAGTTACTGACATTGTATTCTTATAAAAACTCATTTACAAAATTTGATTTTTCCGTAGGGGCAACTATCTCTAATATTCTTATGCTGCTTCTTTTAGTTGTTGGGGTTTTTTATATAAGAATGATGAAAGATGATGAGGAGATGTAATTATGAAAAGCTATAAGAGAAGAAAAAAATAAAAAATGTACTTATGGCCATAATTGCTGCAGTATTATTTGTTGTAATGATGTTTCCATTGTACTGGATGATCACAACATCCTTTAAGGATGAAAAAATGGTATTTGCAACACCTCCACAATTGTTTCCACTTCAGCCAACGATAGCTGCTTATATTGAACAATTTACTTCACCTACATTTAATATTTTACAGGGGCTGAAAAATAGCTTGATTATTTCGTTTTTTGCGATGATTTTATCTGTTATTTTGTCTATTCCGGCAGCTTATGGGATGGCAAGATTCAGGTTAAAAGGGAAAAGAATAATTTTGCTGTTGTTTATGGTGTCTCAGATGCTTCCTCAGATAGCCACATTGGTGCCTAACTTTATTATATTTCAGAAAATATCTATCTATAATACATATTTGGCCCCGATTTTTGCGGATGCAACATTGGGAATTCCGTTTTGTATTTTAATGCTGAGGACATATTTTTTAAGTGTGCCAAAAGAAATTGATGAAGCGGCAAGGATTGATGGATGTAACTCTTTGCAGTCTTTCACAAAAGTTGTGCTTCCAATGTGTTCCGGTGGTGTAGCAGTATCCTTCGTGTTTTCATTTTTATTCGCATATAGTGATTTAGTGTATGCGCTGACATACATTAATGATTCTACAAAGTGGCCTGTTACTGTAGGAATCTATAATGCAATCGGAAGATATGGTACAGCTTGGTCACAGGCTATGGCATTTGGTACGATTGTTGCGGCACCGATTATTATTTTGTTTATTTTTATGCAAAAATATATTGTGGAGGGTCTGACAGCTGGGTCAGTAAAAGGATAAAAAATTGAAAAGGAGAGAGAAAATATGAGTATGGTAATTGATGTACACGTACATCCGGGTTTTTATGAAAAAATATCTAAAGACAGTCAGGAGCTTCAATTTAGAAAAGAACAGGCTCATTGGGATCTTATGTCACCATTTCCGGTTGAACTCACAAGGGCACAGATGGAGTTTGCACATGTTGATAAGCTTGTGTTGCTGCCTATGGATCTGACCACTAGTGCAGGAGGCTGGGTAGTATCCAATGAACAGATTTGTACAATGATAAAGGAGGCACCAGATTTATTTTTTGGGTTTGCCAGTGTGGATCCTTATCGCAAAGATGCATTGGAGGTTTTGGAACATGCATTCAATGAGCAGAAATTAATGGGATTATATTTGAATCCATCAAAGCAAGCTTTTTTTCCAGACGATCCTATTATGGATAAGATTTATCAAAAATGCATTGAACATAACAAACCGATTATATTTTCAGCGGGTATGTCTTTTTGTGATAATTGTCTTATGAAATATGGGAAACCTCTTAATTTTGAACCCGTAGCGATTAAATATCCGGAACTCAGGATATGTATTGGACATATGGGATGGCCGTTTATTTTTGAAACTGCTGCTATGATTCTGAAATATCCAAATGTTTACGCTGATACATCAATGCTTTATATGGATTCACCGGAACAGTTTATGCAGGATGTATTTATGAAACAGTATGGCCGTTTATGGCTGGATAATGATTTGGGAGATAAAATTATGTTTGGTTCTAATAATCCCAGATTCCGAACAGCGCGAATAAAGAGAGGACTGGAATCGTTGAATATTCGTCCAGAAACACTTGAAAAGATTCTTGGTGGAAATGCAGAGAGATTTTTGGGGCTGGAGGTAAGATAATATGGTTAAACTTACAACAAAGAAGGTTTTAAGTAAAAAGGAATTTCAATTAATATCAATAAGAGAAGATGTAATTAAGGCTGTAGAAGAAAGTGGTATTCAGAATGGAATTGTATTGGTTATGAGTGCGCATACAACTGCAGGAGTGATGGTAAATGAGGATTTGGAGTGTTTACATGTAGATATGGAAAAAACTCTGGATAAGATGGCCCCTGTTGTTGCAGATTATGCTCACAGTCATTATCTTCCAAGTTATGGTGCAACGGGAGGAAATGCACCTGGACATTTAAAGCAGATGTTGACGGGATATGAGGTTATGTTTCCTGTTATCGAGGGAAAAGCATTAATTCGTTTTGCGCAGGATATCTATTTTGCTGAGTTTGATGGCCCTCAATTAAGAACATACTATATTGAAGTGATGGGTGAATAAATCAAAGCGGTAAATCCTGCGAGAGTAGGATTTACCGCTTTGTGGTTAGGAGGAGAAATGAATATAAATCAGATGATAAAGGGAATTACTTCAGAAAGAGACATAAAACATATTGTATGGATTGCGGCGGGTGGTTCAAACGGTGGAAATTATCCGGGGCATTATTTTTTGGACCATGAGGCCAAAAGAATATATAGTCATATGTATACAAGCAATGAATTTGTATATGCTGTGCCTGAATACGTAGATGAAGGTACATTGGCAATTATTGTTTCTATGAGAGGAACCCCGGAAACCTGTAAAGCTGCTCAAATTGCACAGATTAAAGGGGCAGTGACTATTGCTCTTTATGTAGAAGAATCAGAATTAACCAGAATTTGTAATTTTAAAATCAAGTATGAAAGCATTATGTTTGACGAATCGGATCAGAGCAAAACAAATGCTGCTATCGGTTTGAGAATTGCTGTGGATATTTTGAATGAGATTGAGGGCTATCCATATTACGAACAGGCGATGAAAGCATTTGATATACTGAATGGTGTTTACGAAAAAGCGAAGAAGAGGTCCTTTAGCCTGGCCAAGAAATGGGCAGAGTTGAATAAAAATGAGCAAGTGATTTCTGTTCTTGCCAGTGGCCCATCCTATGCTGCAGGATATATCTTTTCTATATGCAATATTATGGAGATGCTCCAGATTGCCTCTCCTACCATTAATTGCTGTGAATTTTTTCATGGACCATTTGAGATATTAGATGAGAAAAATTCTATGTTTTTGCTGATATCAGAAGGTCGTACCAGAGAACTTGACCTTAGGGTATATGGGTTCCTAAAGAAACATGGAGGTGAAAAAGTATATATATTGGATATAAAAGAGTTGGGGATATCTGATTTTGATGAATCTGTTAGAGAATATTTTAATCATCTTTTGTTTGCGCCAATACTAAATAATGTTTATATGAAAGCGTTATCAGAATCAACGGGAATCGATTATAGAACACGAAAATATATGTTGAAAGAAAAGTATTAAAATAAAAAAATGTTATATTGACATATAACAAAATATGGTGTATATATAATATATAACATAACAATTATAATACAAATGGGAGGAAGTAAAATGAAAGTAACAGAAAATAGTAAATTAAACCAGATTATTTCGGAGATTAGAAAAAAGCAACCGGAGATCAACACAGTTTATTTTGTTGGATGCGGTGCTTCCAGAGCTGATTTGTATCCGGCCTTCTATTTCCTTAATAATAATGCAAAAAAAATTCGTACGTCAATTCATACAGCAAATGAGTTTGTATATGCAACTCCGGCAGCAGTTGATGAAAAGGCTATAGTTATTACATGTTCTTTAGGTGGAGGAACACCAGAGACTGCAGCGGCTACAACTCTTGCAAAAAATAAAGGAGCGCATACAATTGCAGTCACACATACTGAGGGATCTGCTATTACAAAAGATGCGGATTATACAGTGATTTTTGACTGGGAAAATGGATATTCTGCTAAAATGGATAAAATGATCAAGGTTCTTCTGCTGGCATCAGAAATTTTAAATCAGGTGGAGGGGTATGAAAAATATAAAGAAATGCTTGAGTCAGCCGAGAAAATTTATCCTGCTATTGACAATGCAGTAAAGAGCGTTGTTCCAGAAGCAAGAGAGTTTGCGGAGAAATATAAAGATCAGCCAATTATTTATGTAACAAGTTCTGGTGCAACTCAGGAGGTTGCGTGGGCATTCGCATCCTGCTTAATGATGGAAATGCAGTGGATTCCGGCAGGAACATTTAATACAGGTGACTTTTTCCATGGACCTTTTGAAATGGTTGAAAAGGATGCTCCATATCTGCTGTTTATGAATGAGGGACGAACAAGAGCATTAGACGCAAGGGCAATGACCTTTATGCAGCGTTTTGATTGTAATTTTACAGTGATTGATGCAAAAGATTATGCACTGGCAGGAATTGTAGACAATAGTCTCATTGATTATTTTGATCCTATTATTATTTCTCCAATTGCACGTATTTATGCGGAACAGCTTGCAATTGTAAGAAAACATCCATTAACAAAGAGACGATATATGTGGAAACTGGAATATTAAAATACAAGATAGAAAAAGGGAAAACAGCATATAAGTTTTTTATGGCATTAGCAGGTATTGTATTGTTTGCGGTATCTTATAGCTGTTTTTTGGCTCCCTGCAATCTATATAGCGGTGGATTTACTGGAGTGGCACAGTTGATTGATTTGTTTATGAAAGAAATCTTGCACATTCGTCTGGCAGAAACAATGGATCTTACGGGAATTATTTCATGGCTTATAAATATTCCATTGTTTCTGCTGGGATATCGGAGTATCGGAAAAAGATTTTTTTGGTTTTCGGTAGGATGTGTTTGTGTTCAGTCAGTGCTTCTTACAATTATCCCTATACCTTCAGAACCATTGTTAGAGAATACCCTTTTGAACGCGGTTATTGGTGGGATTATTTCAGGGACAGGAGTGGGGTTGACACTTCGCGAAGGTGGTTCTGGTGGGGGGATGGATATTGTTGGGATGTATGCGGCTAAAAAGATTCCCGGTTTTAGTGTGGGAAAGACAGCAATGATTATAAACAGTTTTATTTTTACTGTTACAGCGCTCAGATATGATCTGAACATTACGGCATATTCTTTGATTTTCTGTGTTGCAAGCGTTATGGCGTTAGATCGTATGCATTACCAGAATATACAGGTGACTGTAGTGATTGTTTCTCGGAGAAAAGATTTGGGAGAAATAATTAACAGACAATTGCAAAGAGGTGTTACTTCCTGGGGGAGCCGCGGAGAATACCTAAAAGAGGATATGAGAGTTTATCTGGCAGTTGTCAGTAAATATGAGTGGATAAGATTAAAAACAATAATTGTAAAAGAAGATCCGAATGCGTTTGTACAGGTGTACTCGCCAGGAGAAATAATTGGAAACTATGAAAAAAGGCTTGAAATGGTTTAAGGAGCATTCCTGTAATTCATTAAAAGCGCCAATTGAATAAAAAAGAACCTCAAGGTATGATTGAGTTGCATCTTGGCGGATGTAAACAAAACAATCAGACACCGGAGGTTCCAAATGAATTATACACAGAATGAAAAGATTGAGCAAGTAACAGATTCAACAATAGTTGTCGGAGTTGATATCGGAAGCCAGATACATTATGCAAGAGCTTTTGACAACAGAGGGCGCGAACTTACAAAGCGGGTGTTTTCTTTTCATAATGATCTTGAAGGATTTAATTCTTTCAATCTTTGGGCTGAGACACTTAAGTCGGAGAATAAAAAGACCGCAGTTCTGATCGGCTGTGAGCCAACAGGTCATTACTGGTTTGCGTTTGCAAAGTATGTAAAGGATCATCAGAAAAGATTAGTAATGGTCAATCCATTCTCAGTTAAGAAGATCAAGGAACTTGATGATAACAGTCCAAAGAAAACGGATTCAAAAGATCCGAAAACAATCGCAAAACTGGTTGTGGATGGCAGATATTCAATACCATACGTGCCAGAAGGCATTTATGCCGAAATAAGAGACCTGGTATACAGCCGTGACAGGATCATGAAGCAGCATAACATATCTGCAAACAGGATCCAGAGATGGCTGGCAATACATTTCCCGGAGTATCTGGGGTTATATACAAGATTTGATGCAGCAAGTGGCTTGGCAGTGCTTGAAAAAGCACCAACGCCAAAAGATGTGATCGCGCTTGGAGTAAATGGGATCCGAAAGATCTGGCATGATAAAAAGATGCGTGGCAGAGGAGTTACTGAAGATAGGGCAAAGACCCTGGTTGAAGCAGCGCACAACAGTGTTGGACTTGACGGAGGAATTGGAACAAAAAGTGAATTATATATGCTGCTTGAAGAGCATCGCTTATGGACTTCGCAGTTAGAAGCCGTCAATAAAGTACTTGAGGAAATGATCCTAAAAGTACCGCATGTGGAGAAGTTACTCGCCATTAAAGGAGTAGGGAGCATCACAATAGCCGGATTCATAGCTGAGGTAGGCGGTATCAGACGCTTTGATTCACCGAAACAGATCCAGAAGTATGCAGGACTGGAACTGGTGGAAAACAGTTCGGGAAAGCACAAAGGAAGGACGAGGATCAGCAAACGTGGGAGAAGAAAACTCAGAAAGATCCTGTATCAGGTAATGGTACCGCTGCTTGCAAGAAACAGGGAGTTCCGAGAGATCTATGATTACTACGTAACCCGTGTAAAGAATCCGCTGAAACGAAGACAGGCAATGGTTGCTGTCAGCTGTAAATTGATCCGTGTGTTTTATGCGGTATTAACGAAAGGTATGGAGTATGACAGATTTAAAATGATGTCAGATATCCATCGAAAAAGCGACATAATAGCTGCCTGAGCAAAAAGTACTGTAAACAGGAAAGCGTCCGCCATCAATGGTGCTGTGAAACAGGAATGCAAAATATATAAGACAAAGTAGAGCCAGTAGCTGCGTTGACATTTTTTATAGGGCAACGACCCTGCTGAAGGAGCATGAGCAGCACCCAACTATGGATAAGCAGAACGAAGGAATTTAGGACCCGTCAGAGGATGGTGATCCTGGTAGACATGAGAGGTTAGTTACTGTAGGTGGATTTGGGAAACAAGAAGGCCTTCATAAGAAGAAACAAAGACGTTTTATTTCTTGTACCTAAAATCATCAGAAATGGACTCCATGAAGTCACTTCATATCCAGAAAACTCTACTTTGGAGATATATGTAACTTATTAATTGTTCAGCAAAGTGAGTAAAATCAAGGCTTTTTGTTGAACATGCACTAAAAAGAATAGAGAGAAGATAAATATATGTTAAAATTTGATGAAAATAAAGTCAGACAGGAACATGAAAATGGAGTTTCACTTATTCCAAATGTAGAAAAAATTATAGATGATATATGCGCGCAGGGATATTCTTCAATTTTATATATTGGTATTGGAGGGACTTATTTGTATGCAGGACAGATTTTGCATACTGCAAAACAATTAGGATGTACTTTACCTCTTTATCTGGAGAATGCAGCAGATTTTCTTTATGAAGGAACCCCATATTTAGATGAAAATACAATTGCGGTGATTGCAAGTATTTCTGGCGATACACCAGAGGTGGTTGCTGCTGTTGACAAAGTTCATGAAGCAGGAGCAAGGGTAATTGGATACGTAGAAAAAAAAGGAACTCCTTTATACGAAAAAAGTGATTATCTTATTCATACAGTTGGAGGAGAATATTATTTCTGGTATGCAGTAACCTTGAGGTTTATGAGAAATAAGGGATTATTTGATCAATATGATCAGTTCTTTAATGAGATTAAAGTCATGCCAGAGAATGTAGTGCAGATTTATAAAGATGCAGATGCAGAAATGAGAGCTTATGCAGAGAAATATTGTGATGAGCCTATAACTTATTTGGTTGGTTCCGGAAATCTTGAGGATTGGGCTGTTTGTTATGGAATGTGTATTATGGAAGAAATGCAGTGGATGCGTACCCGACCAATTTCAGCGGCAAATTTTTTTCATGGGACATTAGAGGTGATTGAACGAGACATTCCGGTAATTCTGATAAAAGGAGAAGATGTAACTCGTCCTGAGATGGACAGAGTGGAAAAATTTGTAGAAACAATCAGTGCAAAAGTGACAGTTTTTGATACAAGAAATTACAAGCTAAATGGAATTAGTGAAAAATTCAGAGGAATTCTGGCACCAATTGTTATGAGAGCTGCTTTTCAGAGACTTAATGTACATCTCGAGGACTGCAGAAAGCACCCAATTGAAATCCGGAGATATTATAGAAGGTTAAATTACTAATTATTATTTTTTAAACTATATCAATTTAATCCTCTTTATGTTAATATGTTATATATTGGTATATATCCAGAAAATGGAAGGAGGATACAGCAGAAATGTCCAAAATAGATCGACAGATAGCGGTTCCAATGTATCAACAGATTGCCGCAGACATTAAGAATAAAATTCAGATTGGGGAATATAAGGAGAATTCAAAAATACCTACAGAATTTGAATTGGAAAAGATTTATGGGGTAAGCAGAATAACGATACGGAAGGCGTTGGAACTTCTTGTCGATGATGATATCTTGGTTCGTAAACAGAGAATGGGAACATTTGTTATGCCAAACAAGATATCATGGAATTTGAACAGTAATTTTAGCTTCAGTAAGGTTAATGAACAGGCTGGACACAGCGTTAGAACAGAACTCTTGGGAGCAGAATTAAAAAAGGCCCGACAATCAGATATTGTAAAATTGAACCTGAATGATGATATGATACTCTGTGTAAAAAGACTGCGTTATGTTGATGACAAGCCAATTGAGATTGAGGAACTTCACTTCTCAAGAATATATGCATATTTACTGATGGAGGATCTGACAGGTTCCTTGTATGATCTTCTGACAAAACATGGGGTACGAATGGCTTCTGCAACAAAGAGTATTAGTCTGTGTTATGCAACAAAAGAAGAAGCACAAGCGCTTAATACAAAAGAAGAAGGAGGACTTCTGCTAATAAAAAATACTTTTTTTGATAATGAAAAAAAACCGGTGTTTATTGCTAAAGAGGTTATCAATGCGGAACATTTCGAGTACAGAATTAATTTATTAAACAATGAGTAGAAGAGGCATATGTATATGAAAAATCTGAAACGTAGCCAGATTGCTGTAATGAATATCCAATATAAGTTTTTTCCTTTAATAAAGTTTTTCGAAGATGCGGTAGCTAATAAGGTTCAATGTATAGAGTTATGGGGAGCTGCCCCTCATTTCCATCCGGAAGATATGACTTATCGAGAAATTGTATCGATCCGACATGAAATTGAGGCGAGAAAATTAAACTTAGTCTGTTATACACCAGAACAATGTGTTTATCCGATTAATTTGGCGGCACCTTATGAGGCAGAGCGAAGACGCAGCTTAAAGTTTTTTGAAAATGCAATAAGAGTTTCTTCAGAATTAGGTACAGATAAGATGCTTGTTACGGTCGGTACAGGTTATTTTGATGGAAGTGATTATGAGGAGGCATGGAAATATGGGAAAGAGGGGTTAAGCCAGTTAGGGGATCTTGCAGAACATTATGGGATTACGCTTGCTCTGGAAGTCTGGAGAAAGGATGAAACTAATCTGATTTATGATTTATCATCTCTTAAAAGAATGATGGATGAGTTAAGTCATAAAAATATTGGGGCAATGCTTGATACAATTCCTATGGCTCTTGAAAATAAAACACCAAAAGATTACCTGGAGACATTTGGAGACAGACTTGTGCATGTACATTTTATTGATGGAGCACCATATGGGCATTTAGCATGGGGAGATGGTATTCTTGATATGGAAGAATATCTCAGGCAGTTTGATGAATATGGGTATAAAAACAGCTTATCGTTAGAGATTACAGATAATAGATATTTGATGAATCCGGAAGGAGCTGTGAGCCGGTCCATTGGAAAATTATTTTCAATTATTAAATGAGATCCAGTATCTTAAAAATTAAAAATGCAGTTAACAAAGGGGCTGTGGGGTAAAAGCAGTGGCCCATAAGGAAATGTTGTAAAGACTTATGACAAATGTCAGGTAAACGGGAAAAGAAGAACTGCTATGCAAAGGAGAAATCCGATTGCATAGCAGTTCTTCTTTTGTCTTGCTGTGCGTCAGCAAAGCTAGATCACACTTGCCAGTGTAAGTCCAATCACGGTAATCGTCAGTGAGCGTGTAGCTAAATTCGGTGCGCTGCACTGGTCCTATGTCAAGATTTAGTACAAGTTAAAATGAGGTTTTCCTCATCTTAA
>ENA-OPSO01001064-OPSO01001064.1-human-gut-metagenome-genome-assembly--contig:-NODE-1064-length-10797-cov-4.649227_pt1 | contig 10797 bp, 6 predicted proteins | sample MGYA00241455_ERZ501902 | MGnify/ENA primary metagenome ERZ501902 (study PRJEB25962, sample SAMEA2042405) | human gut metagenome | biome: human gut; feature: human-associated habitat; material: faeces...
AAATATCTCTCAACCAGAAATGTAAAATACAAAATCATATAGCGGCTGATTATTTTTCTTTTTCACCCCTGTTCACCCTTCTCATACCTCTGCTTGTAATAATTCATTGTCCTGTAATCTATAATATCCTTCATATGCTGCACAAAAGCCGGTTCCGTCACCACGTCCTTCAGGTCATCCCTCAAAGCCAGCACAAATCCCTCTCTCTCCACAAAGAAACCGCTTCCCGACTCCTTCAGAAAATGAACCGGATTCTTCCGGGCCTCGCTGACATATCTTTTTTTATCCCAGCTTCTGAAATCCCTTGTGTTCTTATCCTTCTCCATATCACGCCAGTTCTGATCCTTTTCATAGAAAGCCTTACAGCTCTGATAAACGTCCTCCTCCGTAATCCCCATTTTTATCTCTCCATCATTATAAAAAGCGAGAAGTATAGGCATTTTATAGGATTTGGACATGGAGGTTGTCTCCACGATATGAAGGAATTCCCATCCCGGCCCCTGTGAAAGCCTCCGTTCGTCATCAGTTAATTCCTTCAGTTCCTTCAGGAAATCAAGATAATGGTTAAAGGGATTTTCCTTCGAATTCTTTAAGCAAAGCTGATATATTTCCTCCTCCATATAAGTAAAAAGATCCATCCTCGCAGGAACCTTTCCTCCAAGGAATTCCTTAATCCGAAAATATTCCCCGCGGATACGCTCTTTCTTTGTTTCCTTCCTGGCTGCCATTTCTTTAAACAAATCGATCAGCCGCATATCAAAGTCCACAACACAATCCAGAGGAAAACCAAAATCCTTCTGCTCCTTCCTCTCCGCCGCCTCTCTGGAATAAGGCTCCCCGCTGAGAAGAAACGGCGCATTCCCGGCTTTTTCATAATTTCCCATGAAATCAAGGACCGTCAGATACTCCTTGCCTGCCTCCTTCCGCAGTCCCCTGCCCAGCTGCTGAAGAAAAACCACCGACGATTCCGTGGGGCGCAGGAACATCACCATATCCAGAGAAGGAATATCCACACCCTCATTAAACATATCCACTGAAAAAATTACTTTAAGCTCCCCTTTTTCCAGCTTTTCAATTGCAGCTGTCCTGTCTTCCGAAAAATTCCCATCCGCATCGCTGTACACTGCACATGCCGGCACATTCCGGGCGCAGAACTCCTCAGCCATCCTCTCCGCATGTGCCCTGGAACAGCAAAAACCCAGTGCGCGCTGAGAACCATATTTTCTGTAATTTTTATAAATCAGATCGCATCTTTCTTTAACAATCAGCTTGATATCCAGATCCTTCTGCAAATATTTTCCCCTGACTACAGGCAGACCGGAGTAATCCACGCCATCATAGATACCATAATAATGAAACGGCACCAGCATTCCCTTATTAATTGCATCCTTCAACGTGATTTCAAAAGGGACATTATAATCACATATTTCATAAATATTCCGGCCATCCATCCTGTTGGGAGTCGCGGTCAGCCCTAAAAGAAAACGGTACTGAAAATATCTGATTATCTTCCTATAGCCATCATTTACCGCATGATGGAATTCGTCAATCACAATATAATCAAAATAATCCTGCGGGAAATATTTTTCACACAAATATTCATCTTTTCCCAGACAGCCGACCGATGCAAAGATAACGGGCTTATCCGTCTGCTTCAGATTTCCGTTGAAAAATCCCTGTTCATCCTGCGGACGAACCCTTTTGAAGCTTTCCGCAGCCTGCTTCAGGATTTCTTCTCTGTGCGCAACAAATAATACTTTTTTATATTCAATGGAATCAAACGCAGCAAGATAGGTCTTGCCAATTCCGGTAGCAGCATGAATCAGCGCTTTTCTGTCACCTTCCTCACGGCTCTTTTTCAATGCATAAAGTGCGTCTATCTGTGCGCCCCGCGGAAAAACAGGGGCAAGCCGGCCATCCCCCGCCGGCAGCTTTTCCTGATAGCGTTCCATATCCTTTTGAAGGGCCGGACGCTTCCAGTTTTTCGCATAATCCTTCAGTACTTTATCCGTCACCTCAACCGAATGATTATAAAAAAGGTCTTCAAACTCCTCAAAGAAAAGGTGATAGCTTTGTTCATCATCTTTTTCTGAAAACCGGTAATTCCATTCAATTCCTTTTGTAAGCGCGCTGCGGGAAATGTTAGACGATCCTACATAGATCTCACTGTTATCAGCATAGTGAAATATGTAAGCTTTTGGGTGAAAGGAACGGTTCTTTTCCTGATAGAGGTGGACACAGACTCTGTCCTCCAGCTCGTACTTGAGCAGGGTAAGGGCACTGGGCTGTGTGATGCCCAGATAATTTCCGGTAAGAAGGCGTATTGCCGCGCCTCTGTCCAGCGCGTTTTTAAGCGCAGGAAGTAAAAGCCGGACGCCTGATTCCATCAGAAAGGATACGATGATATCAATGCTGTCCGCACTTTTTATGCTCTTTTCCAAATATGTAAGCAGATGGTTGGCCGGAATGTCTCCTCCCATACTGACTCCGCGGGCCTTGTATTCTGAGCCCTCAGTCCATAAATTATTACTGGACCTGCCTATCAGATACAGTTTTTCTTTACGAGAATCATGTTCATCCATTTTTCATCATCCCTTCCCGGGCGTACATCTGAACTTATCCATTTTTCCTTTATTTGAAATACATCTGTTTCCTGTAATATTCTCTGCAGTTTATCCTCTGTCATATCGATAAAATCCCTGCCGTTTCTCATTCCTTCAAAATCTCCGTATTTAAAGGATGCATACAGGATGCCTTCTTTTTTTAACGCACGGGCAAGCTTCTTCAGTATATCCTTAAGATCATCATAGGTGGAATGAAGGATTGAAGAGCAGGCCCAGATGCCATCGTATTCTTCTGATGCATTCATTTCCTGGAAAAGCATCTGTTTTACAGGGATTCCGGCATATTCGGAGGCAATTCTGCAAAATTCCTCCGAACCATCGATGGCATCTGTGCTACAGCCGTGAGACAGGAAATATTTCGTGTCTCTTCCGGGGCCGCAACCGAAGTCCAGGATGTGTGCCTGCGGCTGTAAAAAGGAAAGGAATTTGTCCTGTACGGAAGCAAAGTCCAGGGACTGGGTGGAATCGCTGAACTGGGCGGCGTTTTGGTTGTAGTAGTTCAGGGTTTGAGTGGTGTGTTGGTTATTCATTGTTTTCGGTACCTTTCCAGGATTGAAAGAATTGCAGGGCCGTATTGGGTTACCTTTTTTTCACCGAAACCGGGGATGAGGAGTAATTCAGCAGTTCACTCATCAAGGTATTTCTTCAATTTCTTTAACTGCTTTTCTGTCATTATCTCAGCATAATGTATTCCATTATATGTCGGATGCAGGACAGGATACTGTCCTTTTGTTTTTAATATATAACCATTTGTTATCAGCCATGTAATCATTGCATACAACTCTTCTTTGGAAAAGGAACTTAACTCGCCAAACTGGGAAATCATATTTAATTTTGCATCCAGCATTCGCTTTGTAGACTCGCCATGTAATACATCGACAAGCATAGTAGTTCCATAATAACGGATAGTGCTAACATTCTGCAAGGCCGAAAGAATTACATATATCGTTTCGTTTAAATCCCGCCCTTTATATTCTATTCCGGAAAAACTTCCTTTTTTTATTGCAAAAGTATCAACTGTTGTTTTTATTTCTGGATTTTTTCTATTCTTGGATTGATAGTCTGCTTGTATTTTATTATTTTCTTTCTCTGGTTTAGCCGGCTCCGGAGCATATCCCATCATATCATAAAACTGCTTTCTGCTGACTACATTATTACAACCTGTCCCATCCTTTTTATAATTTGTACATCCTAAAAAATAATCCTTTTCCCTTGCATGCTTTACAATCATGTAACCATCCCTGCAGGAATCACATTTCATGATTGAAAGTTTACCAGCAGCGTATTCATTTGTCATAAAACCACATACTTCTGGCTCATTCGTACAAATAAACAAGCGCAATCCATATGAGTTTTTATATCTAAGCTGTAATGGATAACCACAAATTGGACAGGGTTTACGCCCCATTGTTTTGGGTTCCTCTTCATTCCAATTACCATGAAGCACAATATTTTTATAATCTCTCTTCAACTCCAGCAGAAATTCAGACGGGTTCTGTTCCGGTGCAATAAAATAAACACGATTTTTTGTCCTTGTCATTGCAACATAGAAAAGGCGACGTTCTTCAGCATAATCAATAGAACGATCCCCTTTAATTACAAATGACAAAACCGGATCGTCTTCAATTTTTGACGGGAAACCATAGGTTTCATTTTTTCCATTTACAATAATTACTTCATCATAACCCAAACCCTTTGAAGAATGTGCTGTCATAAAAGTTATGTCAAGTTCCGGATATTTTACACTTCTTATTTTGCTTCCCCGGTTAATGTATTCAAATAATCCTGACTTTTCCAACTGATCCCCGTCAAAGCCAAAGCGCCCAAGAAGCAAGATCGATTCTGCTTTTCTACCTTCAGTTTTACCGTAGCTTATAATCTTTTCCAATGCAGTCTCAACAGCATGCGCAATAGCATAATTTACACCGCTCCTGCGGTTTCCGTCCTTGCCTTTATAGGTACTATCATATGTATAAATAATAACCGGATCATTAATCTGCTTTGGAGATTCCAGTCTTTTTGCTATTTGCTCTGAATTTTTTTGAATGAAATTACCTGCTATGTCAATTACTTCCTGTGAATTACGATACGTCTTTACAATTTTTAAGAGCTTTGCATATCCCATCTTCTCTTCAAACTTCGTAAACAACGTAATATCTGAGCCACTAAAAGCATAAATAGATTGCCAGTCATCTCCAACCGCAATAATTTTTGCATCAGTCACTTCTGCCAGAGCCTTTGTTAAATCAAATCGTTGTCTTGATATGTCCTGGTATTCATCAACAATGATATACTTGAAGTCCAACTTTTGCTTCATTTCTTTTACTTCCCGAAGGATTCTGGAGGATTCATTTATCATATCCTGAAAGTCTACGGCTTTATTCTCTTTCAGATATCTCTCATATTCTAAGAAACAATCACTACATATATCAAGAAACAGTCTGGTTCTGACATTCTGTGTAGAATGATACATACGGTTAAAATCATCAGCCGTATATCCATTTACCTTGAAATTAGATATAAACCTACTGATTAGATTCACTAATTTACGTACATAGCGATTTTCTTCCCCCGCTACCAGCATCTCCATCACTTCTGTATTTGAACGAGGTTTCATTTCAAAACCATTTTCCTCTAATTTTTTTTGCAAATGATATAATAATGGTTTTCCATCATTATATCTGGAAAAGGTATAGATCAAGGTAGTCCCATGCTTATGGTGTAATAACACTTTTTCGTTAACAGCTTTCTTATAAGCTTCTACCTCTTTTTCGCTGAACCTGTCGTTTTTTCCATCCTCTGTAATTCCAAAATGTTCAATATATGCAACCTTTCCATTTTGTTTGATAATAAAATCAGGTGTGTATGGTTTTCTTGCATATAGGATATGATACTGATAAACAGGCTCATACTCATATTCTATGTTATTTAAATACAAAAAATTAGCAATCTCCACTTCCTGATGAGAACGAAGCACTTCGTTTAAAATTGTAACCGACTTTTTTGTTCTGGTATCAATTACCTCGCGTTTAAAATCTTCTAAATCGCTACGCATGGTAGAAAAATTCGCCTTGGCAATCTGATTAAAGAAAACATTCAGATCATCACCTTCGTATGGAGCTTCAAAATAAGATGCAAAAAACATAATCAATTTATTGACTATATTTTCATTTTGCATAATAGCTCCTCTGAAATAGTCACGAATCACAAAATACAGTTTAGAACCTTCAACAATATTTAATTTTTCATCAGGTTCGTTTTTATGAATAATTGCGTTGCCGGTAGAATGAAACGTAGCGATCGGGCATCCTATTTTAAGCTCCTCATTTATTTTTTCCCGAAGTTCAATAACTGCCTTATTCGTAAACGAGACTACTAATATTTGAGATGGATCCACCTGATTTCTCTCAACAAGATACTTTACTTTTGCAGCAACCGTTGTTGTTTTTCCGGCACCGGCACCGGCTATAACCAGGCAATAGTCCTCATCTGTTAATATTACCCGCCGTTGATCCTCATCTAATAAGATATTGGGATCTACAGCTTTAAGAATATTATCTAAATACTCCTTATCCTCTACCATCGTCTTCTTTATAAAATTATCATTATGCTCATCTATATATTGATCAAAATGAAGAATTTTCTCTTCCGCCTGATTTATATATGATTCTTTAATACCATTCTTTTTACAAAACGAAATCAGCATACCGCTATTTTTTAAAATAGTAAAAAAATCTATTACTTCCTGGTAACTTTTAAGTCTGCACTGATATTCACTTCTAGCGATATACTTATCTGCTTGTAAAAGGTTATCCATAAACTGCAGAAGTTCAAACATCCGTGTAATATATTGATTATTTTCAGAAGGTATTGCGTTTGTATTAGAATTCTTTTTCTTTCTGAAAAGGTCACGAATAAAGCCCATGTGGTTACTCCTTTTTAAAGTAATTATACTAATTGGAATTTTGCCACGATATTTGTGGACTATCCGCTATTTTTACATTTATCTCCTTTATTTTACCATTTTTGAGGGGGATTTCAACTGAATTACAAAGATATGATGGTAGGCTTTATAAATTTTTATTAATTTAACTCGTTATGCTTGTGTCACTACACTAATAAGCATTTATGGCCATTTTACATATGAAGGTATTTTGAGCCACAAGGCTCTCGCAAGCCCCGACAGCGGCAAAATATGTTTGGCATTGTTTCCGATTGTTTCGATCCACGAGGCTTTCGCGAGCCCCGACTGCAAACAGACATGGATCTGCTTCAGGAAAAAGAAGTTTCGATCCACGAGGCTCCCCGACTTTTCCGCAGATTGGCTCCACTTGTCGCAGTTACCTCATACAACTCTCCTGTTAATAAAAAGTCTCTTACTTGATCGTACAAACTGGATTTTGCATACTGCATGTAAATATGTTATATTTAGTATTCCACTTTTTGATAACCTGGCACAAACACAGCATCTGTAAGATCGCTCATTTTATGCTCTCTAAGTATGGTTCTATTAACGTAAATATCTTTAGGCTTACATTTAACCATTTTTTCAATATAATTTGCACAAGCTTTTTTCCCACCCAAATACATATAATCATCAGAAATATCACATATATTAATAGATTTAAATCTACTGTCTAAAGTAACCATTCCTTGCTCTTCAATGAGAATATCACTCAATAACTTATTAGGGTTGTTCAATGTGAAAAGATTACTGCTTAAAACAGTATCTATCCCCGCATTTAACACACCCTTATATTCAATACCAGTTTTTCCTAAAATCGTCACCTCTCTGGGTATTTGTTTCATTATTCCATTTTGTATTCTAGGACAGTCATATGCTATTATTCTAAATTCATTTTCTATATCCGTAAACTTTTCATCCTGCTCTCTACATAAAAGAGCAAATGATAATGTATTGTAAATTTGAAGTGACATTATCATATCACTTTTATCTACAAATAGATTTTCTAACGAACACATGCATGCAGCATAGAAATCATTAGTACCATCCTGATTAAGTTGACGAATACTATCCACATATGACATTTTAGCACCAAAAAACTCATTGCCTATCGCGGTCTGAGTAAGTCTATCAATTTTAACATTCAATGCAATAAACTGATAATCATCCTCAAATTTATCCAACCATTCTAAGGAACGCTCATTTAAAACATGAAAATATGTCAGATAAATATGTGGGATGTAGTAATCGATTAATAAAGAATGTAAAAATCTCGGATTATGGAGGTTCTTTGTATCTTCATTAGTAAAATATGTTAATGCTTTAACCAGATTCTTTTCATAATAATCCGAGTATTCATAACCTGTTACTGGTGGTTGCAGTAAAGCTGACAAAATATCTCTACAATCAACAATTCCTTTTTTTATTCTGCGAGCATATGACTCGCCTTTTATTCCGCGGATTAGAATCATTAAAATATCATCCTTCCTATGTTTATTTATCTCTACAAATTCTCTTTTACTTCTTCGTCAAAAAACAAAGTGTTTATTTGAGGAATTGATACCTTTTGCCAAAATGTTCGTTTTACTTACCCCATCTCGCTAAATGGAAACATATTGCCCCTCACTCAACACAAAAGCACACCTACATATCCGGCCTAAGTCTCCAGAACCCTTTGATTTACTGCCCTTTCCTCTCCAGCAATACGATGGTCTCGACATGTGTATCACTGTCCAAACTCATTTCCATATCTTCCTCAATAATCGGAAGCTTGAATTTGATGGATTTGAGCCACTGACCGTTTGGCTGTCGTTCCTCATAGATATGGATTTCAGAAATCAGCGATTCCATAATCTGTCGCTTCTCCTGCTCGTCCATGACAGCGTACAGCTTTTCAAAATAAATCAGCACTTTGTAGATATTGTCAGCAGTGAGTTTTTCTGCTTCTATTGCCATTTTCTTTGCTCTGGCTTCAATCAACAGATTCTCCGTATCCTCTATCTTATCATACATTTTATAAAGGCGATCATCAAGGTCTGCTTTACGCTTGATGTAGTGCTTATCATCTGGGTCAAGGGTATCAATCTCATCAATCAAACGGGACTTCGTAGCATAGCTCTGACGAAGCTGTTTTTCATAATTGGCAATCTCCTGTTCAATGGCGGATGTATCTATCTTCATATTGATTTTTTGCTGCATCATCGCCGCAAACTTCGGATTGCTGACCAGTTTGATAATAACCTCTGCAACAGCACCGTCCAGCAATTCCTCATTGATTTGCTTCTTGTATTCACACTTATGACCACGGGTCATAGTGCGGTGTTTGCAGCCATAATAGAAGAAATCCTTATATTTCGTGCCGTCCGGCTTGTGCTTGATGCTTTTGTTGCCGTACATTCCGGCTCCGCAAATAGGACATTTAAGTAATCCGGTCAGCAGGTGTACCTTGTTGTCTTTACCGTTGTTGACCTTTTCATACTTCTTCGCCTGAGCAAGAAGTTTTACTTGGGCTTCATGCCAGAGTCCTTCTGATACAATGGCTTCATGCAGACCGTCAACTAACAGATAATTTTCCTGCTCCACAAGTCGGTAATCATTGCGAGTTCCATGTACCTTTTCTGTTCTTCTCCTGCCGTAAGCAATTTTACCACAGTAAACGGGATTTTTCAAAATTCTGCGAATCAGGGCTGCATCAAACAGAGGATTTTTTCCATTCTGCCGCTGAATTTTGTTGATACCGTGATTGGCAAGGTATTTCGCAAGTCCGTTAGCTCCTATATCGGTATGCACATACTGGTCAAAGATAATGCGGATTGCCTCGGCTTCTTCCTCGTTGATATACAGCATACCTTTTTCCAATTTGTATCCGTAGGGAGCAAAACCACCGTTCCATTTACCCTCACGAGCTTTCTGGATTCTGCCTTCCATCGTCTGAACACGGATATTCTCACGCTCAATCTCGGCAACCGCAGAAAGCACGGAAATCATCAGCTTACCGGCATCTTTGGAAGAATCAATGCCATCCTCCACACAAATCAGATTGACATCGAAATCTTGCATCACCTGTAAGGTAGACAGCACATCTGCCGCATTTCTGCCAAAACGTGATAACTTGAACACCAGCACATAGGACACGCCATCTTTACCGGACTTGATATCCTCCATCATGCGGTTAAATTCCAATCTGCCCTCAATGGACTTTCCCGATTTACCGGCATCCTCATATTCACCGACGATTTCAAAATCGTTGAACTCAGCATAGGCTTTCATTCTTGATTTCTGAGCATCCAAGGAGTAACCGTCTACCTGAACGGCAGTAGATACTCTCGTATAAATATATACTTTTGTTTTTTCTTTCATATCGCCATCCTCATTTGTGCCACAGCCTGTGGCATAATTCAGCTTTCATCGTCTGTTATTTTTTGCCGTCAGTTTTCTGTTCCAACATCTTTATCGAATTTAAATAATCATTTTCCACGTCGCTGAGCGTTCTTGTCTTATATTTTCGATATTCTCCAGTCGCTTTATCAACAGCCTGCTTATGAGTAATGCTTCCATTTCCAATTAAAAGCTGCTCTCCACTCATGGTAAGAATGCGATCCAGATGCTCTGCCCAGTCCTGCATCGTCATTGCCTGTTCACGCTCTGCCTGACGTTCCGCAAAATCCAGATACCCGGATACAAGTTGTCCCATAGCACGAAGCTCTTTCTCATTCAGATAGTTTTTCGCAACAATCGCTTCTTTGAGTGTCGGCTGATTACCGGCAAAGGTGGTAAGTCCCATGAACTCTTTTTCCGCATCCGCTCTTGTATAAATCACTTCTGCCGCAGTCTGTCCGTGAATGGCATAATGAATTTTATTCTGAACCTTTTTGAAAAAACGGATAGAGATTTCCGCTTTCGGGTCGTAGTCAATGCTGGTGGCATAGATTTCAAGCACCTGACGATAAAACACCTTTTCCGATGCACGGATGTCTCTGATTCTTTCAAGCAGTTCCTTGAAATATCCACCGCCGCCCAGATTTTTCAATCGTTCATCATCCAAAGCAAAACCTTTTTTCATGTATTCTTTGAGAATGTTAGTTGCCCAGATTCTGAACTGTGTGCCACGCTTGGATTTTACACGATAGCCGACAGAAATGATAACATCAAGATTATAGTAGTCAACCTGATAGGTTTTTCCATCTGCCGCAGTTGTTGCAAAATTTG
>ENA-OPSO01001069-OPSO01001069.1-human-gut-metagenome-genome-assembly--contig:-NODE-1069-length-10758-cov-3.412127_pt1 | contig 10758 bp, 13 predicted proteins | sample MGYA00241455_ERZ501902 | MGnify/ENA primary metagenome ERZ501902 (study PRJEB25962, sample SAMEA2042405) | human gut metagenome | biome: human gut; feature: human-associated habitat; material: faeces...
TTGGAAAAGATACTGGACAAGAGGAACATGAACGAAGCGTATAAGAAAGTTTGTGCCAACAAAGGCGCAGGCGGCGTGGACGGCATGGAGATTGATGAACTCGACGGATATATCCGTGGGAACTGGGAAAGTGAACTATAGTCAAGTAAGTAGACACGGTTTTGCATAAATTTTTTCATTAGGGGACAAAAATAATCACTTTTGTCCCCAGTAGGCAGCCTCCGCCTCATTAGGCGTCAGATAACCAAGTGAACCGTGAGGGCGTTTTGAATTATAGTATCCTTCTATGTAGGAGAATACAGACAGCTTAAGGTCATTCAGGGTAGCATAAGTCCTGCGGTCTGTTTCCTCTTTTTTGAGATATCTGAAAAAGGATTCACAGACCGCATTGTCAAAAGGGTATCCTTTTTTGGAAAAGGATTGCACCACATTCCGGGAATCAAGAAGCTGACGGAAAGCAAAAGCGGTATATTGAGAGCCTCTGTCAGAATGGAACATGAGTCCGAAAGGAGCATTTCGCGTTTCATAAGCCTTTTGGAAAGCAGTCATGACAAGATTCACATCCGGTTTTGCGGAGATATGCCATGCAATCACCTTGCGTGCAAACAGGTCGATGACAACGCAGAGATAATACCATTTCCCGCCGGCTTTGATATAAGTAAAATCGCTTACCCATACGAGATTGGGAGCGTCTTGGGAAAACTGCTGTTTGAGATGGTTTGCGCAGTCTCCATTTTCTTCATGACGTTTGTGGAGTCCGGGCCTGTCAGTTGACATTTTAGGCAGATTCATATCCCGCATCAGACGGTACACTCTGCCGACACTGATGCGGATGCCATAATCACGCTCCAGAATATATCTGGTTTTGTAAGCGCCGAGCCGTTTGTCGTAGTCTGCGTAGATATGCAGGATCAGTCTCCGTATCCGTTGATTTTCAGTCGTTCTTGGTGCGGGAGCAGAGCGGAAATGTTTGTAGTAAGTACTTCTGTTAACCTGAAGGACACGGCAGAGAGTCTTAATGTCATGCTGGAAACGCAGTTTATGCACGGCAGTCAGTCTTTGGCTGAGTGTGGCGTGAAGATGGCAATCGCTTTTTTTAAGATGAGGTTCTCTTCTTCCAGCTGAGCATTTCGTTTTTGGAGTTCCTTTACCTGCTTTGCAGTAAGGACCTCGCCGTCATCGATCTCCACGGTGGAATATTGCTTCACCCATTTGCCGAGAGCGGATTGGGAAACGCCGTATTCTTTACATAGCTGGGTTTGAGTCTTGCCATTTTGGTGAAGAGAGACGAGAGATTTCTTGAAATCCTCATCATATTTTGTGTAGTTATTTGTTGCCATAAGATACCTCCTTTTGGTGTCTGATTTATTGTAACAGATAGTGCATGATGGTGTCTACTTATTTAGTATAGATCCAAAGTATCAAAGAGCAAATCAGAAAAAGAAGTTACACACCCCAACCGGTAAGACGGGTAGAGATACCCAAGTCTAACGGAAGTAAGCGGAAACTCGGAATACCGACAGTCATGGACAGGGTAATCCAGCAGGGGATAGCGCAGGTCATAAGCCCGATGTGTGAACCGCTGTTTTCAGGGAACAGTTATGGATTCCGTCCGAATCGAAGCTGTGAAATGGCAATCAGGGAAATGCTCGTATTCTTAAATGAGGGATATGAGTGGATTGTGGATATTGACTTAGAGAAATTCTTTGACAATGTACCGCAGGATAGACTGATGAGCCTCGTACACAACATCATAAATGACGGAGACACGGAATCGCTGATACGGAAATATCTGAAAGCAGGAGCAATGGAAAAAGGGCTGGAAAAAGCAACAATAAGCGGAGTGCCACAAGGTGGTCCCCTGTCTGTTGTGCTGTCAAACGTATATCTTGATAAATTAGATAAGGAACTGGAACAAAGGGGACTTCGGTTTACGAGGTACGCAGATGACACAATAGTATTCACTAAAAGTGAAAAAGCAGCCAACAGAGTAATGAAATCCATAACAGAATGGATAGAAAGAAAGCTGTTCCTAAAAGTTAATGTTACAAAAACGAAAGTAGTCAGACCAACAAGAAGTAAGTATCTTGGCTTCACCTTTCTCAAACATGGAGGGGAATGGAAAGTAAAACCCACAACAGAAAAGAAAAAGAAACTGAAACAGAAGCTAAGTGAATACCTTAAAAGAAATAAAGCGATTGCACGACCGCTGGCTGAAACAATTAAACGAGTGAATGAAATAGCGAGAGGGTGGATTAATTATTTCAGAATCGGAATGATGAAACAATTTATGGAAGAGTTTGGAGCATGGCTAAGGCACAAGACGAGGGTGATTGTTCTAAAACAATGGAAAGTGCCTAAGAGAATATACAAAAATCTGTGCTATTTAAATCAGAAATATAAGTGTGGATTTGACCATGAAGCCATATATAAGGTAGCAAACTCAAGGCTCGGTTGGTATAGACGAAGCGGAATGAATGTTGTTAATTATATAATCAGTCCGGAAGTACTGGAAACAAGAATAAAGGACGGAGCAGGACTGCTCAATCCTTTAAACTATTATCTAAGAAATGTTGGAATATAGGTTGTAGAGCCGTATACGAGACCCGTACGTACGGTTCAATGAGAGGGAAATAACACTCGCTGTTATTTCTCTACTCTATTTGTTTTGTTAATGGAACGAGCCAAAGTTTGACAAATTACGAAATAACAAGTAACATAAAAGTCTAAATAATAGCTTTTTTGTGGAGGGTTAATTTGATAGATGAGATAAAAAAATATGTTAAGGAAATATTGATGATAGTCGAATTTGAAATATGGGAAAGAAACAGGGAGAAGCACATGATTCTCCAGACAAGAAATATACAGAATAACATGACAATGTTACCATATGAAAGCGACTTCCTGTGTTTAATCCACGATTATTGTAAAATGAATAGAATTTATATAAATGAAATAAAAATATATAATAATGTAAGACTTTATGTTTTTAAAATATATTTAAAGAATAATATGGATATAATAGCCTTTCCAGTGGAAATAACAAAACATGAACTTATTTTAAGGCGTGAACAGCAAGAACCAGATGGTTTTCATTCTGTGGTGGATAAAGAAATTAAGATACGATTATGTGATATTAAAATAATAAAAGTGATTCATGATTGTGATGATGTTGATGTTGGAAATCTGGAATTATCAAAACCAATGTATGGATATAAGGCTATACCTGAAATAAATGGGCGTTTGAAAACAAAAGGCTGTGAATATCGACTCAATATACCATGTATAGTAAAAGTAAGAAATCCATATGTTACAGATTTTCAGGATTGCTATTTACATTTTTGTACAACAATAGAGGGCGTAGCATTGTGTCCAGGCAGAACGGATTATTTAGAATCCATAAAAAACTATAAAAGAGGATCATTATCTGCAATAAGACTTTTTCAAGTGAAAGCAGAGGGACATTGTGTTCAATATAGCGGTGATTGGTGGGTCACAAATAAATTAACTGTAATAAACGAAGTTACTAAAGAAGACATTTATTCATATTTTATGAACAATTCTTTGATAAAAGCAAAGGTTATGAAACACTTAAAGTTAAATCGTGATTTTTGGGACGGTTTTCTTAAATCAGAAATCCCTCCATTTATCGAATCGGAAACGGATATGATGTGAAAAAATACAACAATCTTTTAATGCAATAAATTAAAATAAATTTTAGGGTGGGTGTCCGGACAAAATGATGTAAATTGTTACTTTGGCAAACGCCGCATGAACACTTCACCATGTTCATGTGGCGTTTTCTTTTGTGTATGTATCTTACGTAAAAAGCTCGTATTTTATTTCGTTTTCTCAAAGGTAATGCGGATGCCTTCTGTACTTTTGGAAGACGCAGTGACTGTATATGGTGGCAAAGCAAGTTCCATACTATCAGATATAGGAAAAGGTGTACCTGATGCGTCCATGAGAAGTACATCGTATTTGTTCTCACTGCATATCTTTACACAATCCGTACATAGATATTTTGATATAAGAGATTCGTCTGGCTGGGAGTCAGCCTGCATATATATATCTGCACGAAAGCTCTCGGAGGTAATGGGTGAGGTTATAATCATAGTTCCGTTCTCGGAAGAGGTGATTGTGACACTATGATCTCCCTCCCAACTTCTTTTTGGAATAGTACTAACGGAACGTGAGTTTAAGTTTATTACACCAAATGCAGACTCATACGAGATATACGATTGGAGTTTACCCGAACAAATCCAGCATTCGGATTTGGAAACTGGACAGTGTACAATAAGCAATACAAAAGTAATAATAAAAAGAATACTAACAAGAGAAGCAATACAGAGCCGTTTTAGTTTGCGCTTTTTTTGGCAGCGCGCTATAGCCTGAGTGAATTGTTCCCATTCTTTTATATGCCGATAGTATGCAGGTTCAAGCCGGGCCCAAAGTTGCTCATACTGTTTGTCTTCAGTAAGATAGGGTAAAGGAAAGAATTCTTTACAAACATCCAGTAAATCAGAGATATCTTCATCACTTACATCACTTTGCGATAGAAAAAGTTGATTTGTTTCAAAGAACGCCTTCTCGACCTGGGAAGAATCGAAATTACCTTCTAGTGCTGTTAAAAATTTTGAAGCCAGCCTCATAGTATTTTCCTCCAAAATGTTATCTAAAAGTTTGTTTTTGCATCTATAAGATAACATTTATTCATATGGATGTCTAGTAAAACTAATCTACAAATGTTCCCTGAAATAGACAATCTTTTTATATACAAATGAAACTGAGATATAACGTGTGTCATATTTTGGTGGACTGTTGCAGAGGGAAAAGTGGAATTATACTAGAAGATAACAAAAGTAGCTAATGGTAATATGCATATAGATGGTGAGGTGTGATGTGGACCCAAAAGAATTCGGTGCTAAGTTGAGAGGTAAAAGAAAAGAATGCAAATTGTCATACCAGGAATTGGCTGAAAGGTGTCATGTAAACCATGGATATATCAGGCAGTTGGAAGCTGGCAATAAGCTTCCCAGCGTTTCGCTTTTATTCATTATATGTGATGTTTTAGGTACATCCCCCAATTATCTGTTTGGATATACGGAGGATAATGCTGATAAGGAATTGCTAGAACGTATATATCAATTAACGCCAGAGCAAAAGCGGGTGATGCTTTGTATTTTGGACGCTTATTTAAGCTTAGAAAAAATGGAAACAGAAAGTTAAAGTTGGACAAGAGGCATCTCTGATCTTTGAGATGTCTCTTGTTTTTCGATGGGATATGGTTCGAGTAAACGAGAAAAAATGTCTATTAAATCAAAAAATGTTGACATAGAAAAAGGCATGCTCTATAATAGCACATATTTTTATGGTAAACCGTTGAGTGGAGGAGTCGCGCTGATTATAGAGAGCTACCGGTGGTGTGATGGCAGCATTTTAAATCAATGTGAATGGGCTTGCGAGGGTAACTCTGACTTCTGTTCGCAGTGGCAGGAGCCTTTTTGCTATTTAAGAAGCTGTTGTATTGATAATATAATCTTAAAGGTTGGAAAGAGAGGGTGGAAGCTGCAAAGTTTAATCTGATGATATTTTGCCATTATCAATGATGAAAGTGAAAAAATGATAGGTAATAATTTAAACGTGTATTGCGATGAAAAATCGTAGTACGGGGACACTCGATAAACGGTAAACAGGAGACAAACATATGAAGGATCATACATGTTCAATAACAGAGAACATTAGAAGGGCACGCGAAGAAAGAGGTCTGACCCAGGAAGCCCTGGCCGAATTGGCCGGAATATCACATAGCCATCTGAGTAAGGTGGAATCTGGCTCCAGGACAATCGGCATGAAAACATATATAAAAATATTGGAAGCCTTAGAGGTTGTTCCTGTTTTGGTATCTGAAGCAGATGGGACGGAAAAGAGCATAGAACTATTGTCACGTTTCTTATGTATCTTAAAGGAATGTCCGGAGTTGGAACTTCAGTTTTACTTAGACACAATTGAGTCGATGAAAGGCAGTTTAAGCAAAATAGCCCTTTCAAATAATGACAATGATGATAAAGTTGCGTGAGTATAAATTTACGGCATTAGTTGAAAATAGAATATGTATTGTAAGAGAGCTGCCATCTACAAGCAGTTCTTTTTTTTCTGGATTTATGTCGGAAAATCTGAAATGGCAAATTATACGCTAGAATTGGATGATATTGGTCTTTACAGTCCGTTCTCAAACAGGAAATCATCATGTAAAATACATTCAAACTTAAAAAGGAGTATGGTACGAAGATGGTTAACAATTTTAATATTGCTCAAAACATTCGTACTTTAAGAGAAGAAAGAGGATATACAATAGAGAAGCTTGCAGAACGGGCAGGGGTGTCTGCAAATCATATGAGTAAAGTTGAAAACGGTTTGAGAAATTTAAGTATGGAATCCTACTTGAATGTATTGGAGGCATTGAACGTATACCCTGTATTGATAGAATTTTCAGATATCGGTGACACGAAGGAACAGTACATATTGGCCTTTATAAATATCATAAAAGGCTGTTCAGGGAGAGAAGCGAGTTTTTTACTGGAGACTGCTGCTTGTATTAAAGAAAACATGAATAAAGCCGGATTTAACCTTCGTGATGGAACCGGGAGATGATAGATACAACCATTTCATAATGTCTGTATTGAGTATGACACTTTTGGCGTTTGTGAAGTATCGTTAAGAAGATGTAAAGAAAATCATTGTCCTGGGAGGTATAGAGAAATGCTTACGATTGAAGAGCTGGATGCTTTCCAACAGATAAAGTTGGATGAGGTTGATATTGATACGCTGGTGGATTTGAATAGTGTAAAAATAGATACCTCTTTACCATGTGAGAAGAGAATGAGAAAAATACTGGACGAAGGAGTAAATCCCTACCTGTTCCGCGTGGGGGACATGAAGATAAAGGTATCTTATTCAAGTACGGGCAGGACCTTATCCGACATAATTGAAAATTTGATAGAAAAAGCAGAGTGTTGACTGAGATTCGCAAAAGAGAAAAAAAGAAGGTGATAAATGGTTAGATAGGTGTGGACAACTGGAATGAATCATGGTAAAATAAAAGCGGAATAGAACTAAACATTTAAGCAGGTTCCTGCTACTTATTTGATGTATGACCCAGGGTTCATGCGCTAACTAATAAGTGGTTAGGAGCTGTTTTTATGCGTAAAAATCATACATATCGTGCTTATGCTTATCTGCGCTTATCCGTGGAGGATGGCGATCAGATTGAAAGCGACAGCATTAAAAATCAAAGAGTCATAGTACAGCGTTATTGTGGCGGACAACAGGAAATCCAAATCATCGGTGAAGCAGTCGATGATGGGTATACTGGTACAAACTTCAATCGCCCCGGTTTCAAGAAAATCCTGAATCTGATTAAAAGTGGGGAGATTGACTGTATTATCGTAAAAGATCTGAGTCGTTTGGGCAGAGATTTTACGGAAGTATTGCGGTATGTACAGCGTAGATTCCCGGAGTGGGGCGTCCGTTTTATTGCGATTGATGATAACTATGACAGTGAAGCCGAATCCTGCAAAGAGGATTTTCTAACATTACCCATTAAAAGTCTGTTAAATGAAAGCTATCCGGCAAATACAAGTATCAGTATCCGAAACACATTAAAGGCTATGCGTGAGCAGGGACTTTTTGTCGGGGCATACGCGTATTATGGCTATCAAAAAGATCCAAAGGATCATCACAGGTTGATTCTTGACCCTATCGCATCGGAGGTGGTGCGGGATATCTTTCGCTGGAAACTCTGTGGTTTAAGTCAGGATGCCATCGCAACACGGCTTGATAGCCTTGGTATTTTGCCGCCGGCAGACTATAAAGTATCACAGGGGGTCCGGTACAGGACAACATTTAAAAAATATGAACGTAGCCATTGGACTGCCGTAGCTGTAGGAAGAATTCTTAATAATACCGCTTACCTGGGAATACTGATACAAGGAAAAACCACTACTCCGAACTTTAAAGTAAAGAAAATAATCTACAAAAGCGAAGAGGAGTGGGCTGTCGTAGAGGGGGCAATGCCTCCCCTTGTGAGCTGGATTGATTTTATGATTGTCAATCACTTGTTAGAGCATGATACGCGGACAGCACCTGGTCAGGAAACCGTATATCTTTTTTCCGGGCTACTGGAATGTATAGACTGCCATCAATCACTTGTACGCAAATCCACGAAAGCAGGTGGAAAGGAATATGGATATTATGTGTGCTCTACCAACAGGGAGAATAGCAGGACATGTTCGCCTCACAGGGTTTCAGAATCAAAGTTGAAAAAAAACATTCTTCTTCTGATACAATACCATATTTCTGTTCTTACTGATTTAAAATCAATCTTGTCATATGTTGATACAATACCATTTTCGGACCGCAGGGTACAGAAGGAAAGCTCTCGGATGGAAATGTTAAAAAAGGATTACCAGAGGAATATGAAATTAGCTGCCTCATTATACGGTGACTATCAGGACGAGCTGCTGACAAGAGAGGAATACCTTCAGCTGAAAAAACAGTATTCAAGCCGTTGTACTGAGCTGGAAAAGCTGATTGAGCAGCAAAAGGTAGAAAATGATAATATATTTCGGAATATCTGTGGCAAAAATGCATGGATTGATCATTTTTTGCAATTCGGTCAGGTAAAGGAACTTGACCGGAGGCTGGTAGTTAGTTGTATAAAGAGTATTCAAGTCTCCGAAAAGGGAAATCTGGAAATTACGTTCTGGTTTGAAGATGAATTTAGAAAGGTCATAGCAAAAATCAGACGGATTTGTACAGAATTGCCTAACCAGAAAATGAAAACATTCCTGGAAAGCATAGGGGAAGGCGGTGTCATGTGTGGCTAGAAAAAGCAGAAGGAATCTGGTTGAAGAACAAGTTATTTTCTCACTTAGAGAATACAGATTTGGATCTTATGCACGCTTATCGGTTAGAAGCAATAAAATTAAAAACGATGATTCCATCAGTCATCAGTTGCAGAGAAACAGGGAATTTATAAGCAGGAATCTGTCAGGAAGTATTCTGACCGGTGAATACTGCGATAATGGTGTTTCGGGCACTACATTTAATCGTCCGGGCTTTTCTGAACTGCTCAAAGATATTAAGTCTGGAAAAATCAATGCAGTAATCGTTAGGGATTTTAGCAGATTTGGAAGAAACTATTTGGAAGCGCTGGAGCTGTTAGATGTAGTATTCCCGGAATTAGATGTTCGTTTCATCAGCATAGACGATGGATATGACAGTGCAGATCCACAATGCAGCAAAGAACGAATGGTTTATGTGATTAAACATCTGGCAAATGAATATTACGCCCGTATCTCTTCCAAAAAACTTACCCAGGCCCATGAACTGGCCAGAGGCAATGGGGAGTTCTGGGGAGCGAGGCCGCCATATGGATTTGAGCGTTCAAAAGCCAATAGTAAAATACTCGTGATTGACCCGGAAGCTGCCTCTGTTGTTGTCCGTATATTTAACATGTTTGTGCTGGAAGGATATTCATACTATAAGATTGCCCAAATATTGAATAGGGAGAATATTCCCTCGCCGAAAGCCTATCACTTGATAAAACATGGAAAAGCAGAAAAGGTAGAAAAGAACCCGGAAAAGTATCTGTGGCTGGGCAATTTCATTTCTAGTATCATTCAGAACCCCGTTTATATTGGCTGTTTGGTTACTCATAAAACAGAACAAAGCTATTATAAAGGAAAAAAATTAAAAAGGGTGCCGCGGCAGGAATGGAATATTGAAGAGGATGCTCTACCCCGTATCATAAAGCAGGCAATTTATGACAGGGCCCAAAAGAACGCACAGAAAATCTGGGTGAATAGCTTTACCAGAGAAATTGATAAGAGATATGGATTATTCGCAGGGAAGCTCGTATGTGGAGTTTGCGGAAGGCATATGTCACAAAGCAGGTATCATACAAAGCAGGGAATCGGTATTGAATATCATTGCCCTGGACATGATGTAGCACCTAATCATTGCAAGAACAAATTTATCAATGAAAAAGCAGTATTAAAAGCTGTTACGGTCCTCTTAGATAAGTGGGTCAGTATAGCAATGAAGGAGAAAAAAGCATATAAAAAGGACTCTTTTATAACCAAATTGAAACGGGAATACCAGAATCAGATTGCTGACATTGACCGGGAAATCCAGAGCCTTTTAGTGAGGCAGCAACAATTATACGAAGATTATGTAGATCAGATTCTGGATAAAAGAGAGTACATAGAATTTAAAAGGCAGAATATGGAGAAGGTTGATGAACTGAGGGCACTAAAAGGGAGTTTGATTATAGAGTCAAATGATATGGTCAGGAGATATTCTTTAAAGAACAAATGGCTTTCTGCATTGATGGACAAGCAGGGAAATCTCTGCGTGACAGCGGAAATTATTGATGAATTGATTTCGGAAATCAAAATTATAGACAAAACCTCCATGGAAGTTATCTTCAAATCTGAAGATATATTCAGCATGGATTTGATTGCAAAGGCGGTGTGAGGATGAAGAAAAAATTTCTGTTTTTTTATGAACGTCTTTCCAGGGAAGATGGAGACGATGAAAGCTGCAGCATTACAAACCAAAGAAGATTGCTTAACCGATTCAAGGAGGAACACAGTGAATTTCATGATTATCAAGTAGAAGAATTTATTGATGATGGCTACACTGGCAGTAATTTTGTTGAGGTAAGATAACGATACCTTTTTTGCAGAGGGTGTT
>ENA-OPSO01001077-OPSO01001077.1-human-gut-metagenome-genome-assembly--contig:-NODE-1077-length-10695-cov-9.475470_pt1 | contig 10695 bp, 8 predicted proteins | sample MGYA00241455_ERZ501902 | MGnify/ENA primary metagenome ERZ501902 (study PRJEB25962, sample SAMEA2042405) | human gut metagenome | biome: human gut; feature: human-associated habitat; material: faeces...
ATATGATAATTATAATCGTTACAAATTTTCTGTAATATCTGTTTTAAAGCATCTTCAACATTACCTTTTAAAACCGAAAATCTGAATTTAGGACACCATATGATATGGTATTGTATTAGATATTTACAATGTGAAGCACTGTGATATTTTTCTTCACTCATTATCCTGCTCTCCAAGCTGATATTTTTCCTGAATTCCTCTACGCATAAGGTCAAGAAATGTAATAGTCTTGCCTTCCTCAACAGAATAGATACGTGCAAGGTTTTCAAGTTCTTTTTTCCACTCCATAGGAATAGATATGTTTATTTGAACATTATTTGATTTTGGTCTTCCCATTAATTAAAAAATCCTTTCTGTTTTTATACATATATTATATATCTTCTCTATGCTAAACTCAAGTAAAAATTATGTAGCTTTCATCCCAAAGGCAAGCCTATGGGCTTTTCGCAACTAATTTATAACATACAATCATAAGGGTATAAAGCATTCAAAAAGAGAACTATCATTAGTTCTCTTCAACAAACTTAGCAGCATATTGTCCAGCAATTGCACCATCATTTGCCGCTGTGACAACCTGTCTTAATGTCTTTGTTCTGACATCACCAATCGCAAATATTCCAGGAATTTTTGTTTCCATATGTTCATCAACATCAATATAACCCTGTTCATTTGTGATGCCTAAATCCTTCACAAAATCAGTGACTGGATCTAAACCAATAAATGGGAAAATACCCTGTACATAAAGGTTTTCTAGTTCTTTTGTATCACTATCTTCTAGTTCTAAGCCTTTTAATGTATCATCTTCTACAATTAAAGCATGTGGCTTCTTTTTGAAGTGGAATTCAATCTTTTCATTATTCAGTGCTTTCTTCACTAGATAATCATCTGCGCGGAAGACATCACGTCTCATAATAATATGAACCTTTTCTGTAATACCAGCAAGATAGATTGATTCTTCAATCGCACTATTGCCTCCACCAATGACAGCAACTTCTTTTCCTCTAAAGAATGGTCCATCACAAACAGCACAATAAGAAATACCTTTACCTGTCATTTCATCTTCTAAGTGTAGTCCCATTTTTCTTTCTTTAGTTCCTGTCGCAATGATCACTACGCGAGCTTCTAGTTCTTCTTTAGAAGTAATAACCTTCTTATAGTCACCTTCATCTACAATAGATTTCACTTCTGTCATCTTTAACTGGGCACCGAAGTTAAGAGCCTGTTCATACATATCATATGCAAGCTGAGGACCCATCATCTCTTTTATTCCTGGATAGTTTTCGATGTGAGCTGTTAAGTTTAATTTACCACCTGGTGCACCTGATTCAATAATAGTCACATCAGCACCTGCACGACTTGCATAGAGTGCAGCAGTAAGTCCTGCTGGCCCACCACCAATAATTATAATATCTTTCATAATTACATCCTTTCTAGATAATCATATAAGTCATCATATGACTCCATCATATAATCTGGATGTTCATCAAGAAGCCCCTCTGTGCCTTTTAAAGACCAAGTGACTCCTATAGTCTTAATACCAGCATTCTTACCTGCTTGAATATCAGTCACATTATCGCCAATCATATAACCTTTATTCACATTCATTTTCTTCATTGCAGTCAATACTGCTTCTGGATGAGGTTTCCCATGTGTGACTTCATCACTTCCAATGACTATTTCAAAATACTGATCCAAGTGTGCACACTTTAATCCATATACAGCAGCATCCTTGAATTTTGTAGTCACAACAGCCATTCTTATTCCTTTCTCATGAAGTTTTTTTAATACTTCTGTTTCATGAGGGTATAGAGTAACATAATCATTATGCTTCTCATGATTATAAGCACGATAGATTTGTACTGCTTCATCTACCTGATCACCTGAAAAGAAACGTGCAAATGAATCTCTTAAAGGTGGTCCTAAGAATGAGAGAAGCTCTTCTTCTGATAATGTGTAATCAGGAAGAAGCTTTTTAAAAGTATATCTGAATGACTGGAAGATCAATTCATCGGTATTAAGTACTGTTCCATCTAGATCAAATAGAAGTACGTTATCTGTATTTATCATATCATTAATTGTTTCCTTATGTGTTTAAAATGCTTGAATAATTTCTCTGACAGCTTCTAGGAATGCATCCATTTCTTCATCGTTTCCAATAGTGACACGTAAGTATTGATTAATACGTGGGGCATTGAAATATCTTACAATAATATGTTTCTTTCTTAATTCTTTAAAAATATGTTCTGCATCATAATCATCATGATGAATAAAGATGAAATTAGAATAACTGTCAGTCATAGTAAAGCCCATTTCTTTAAGGGCTTTTTTAGTACGTTCACGTGTTGCGATAATCTTTTTCGCATGTTCTTTAATCACTTCACTGTCTTGAATAGAAGCTTCGCCAATCACCTGAGCGAGTGCATCAATTGGATATGAGTTGAATGAATTCTTTACATCATATAAATGTGATACAAGCTCTTTATTACCTAAAGCTACACCAAGTCTACTACCTGCAAGTGAACGGAATTTAGAGAATGTATGAATCACAAGTAAATTATCATATTTCTTTAAGAGTGGTATGACTGTTTCTCCACCAAAATCAATATAGGCTTCATCAATCACAACAACACTCTCAGGATTATGTTTGATAATATCTTCGATATCATCTACAGACATAAGTTCACCTGTTGGCGCATTTGGATTAGGGAAGATAATTCCACCATTCTTATTAAAATAATCTTCTTTCTTAATCTTAAATGCATCATCAAGTGCCACTGTCTTATAATCAATATTAAACAATTCACAATAAACAGGATAGAAAGAATAAGTAATATCTGGGAAAAGAATAGGATTCTGTCCGTTAAAGCATGTTAAGAATGTTAAGGCGAGAACTTCATCACTTCCGTTACCTAAAAAGACCTGATCATCTTCTAATCCATGATACTCTGCAATTAAATGTTTAAGCTTTGATGCATCTGCATCAGGATAGAGTCTTAGTTTAAATGGATCAAAAGATTGAATCGCTTCTTTGACTTTTTCTCCTGGTTCATATGGATTTTCATTTGTGTTTAGTTTGATAAGATTAGACATCTTAGGCTGTTCACCAGCCACATAAGGTTCTACATCTCTTAAATTATTTCTCCAGCCCACTATATTTTACCCCCTAGTATATCATCGATCATTTCATAGACATAACTATAAATATGATCTGCTTTTTCTTGAATATCATCATGTGCATAATTAAATGTACAGCCATGATCTCCTGCTTCAATCATTGAAAGGTCATTCCATGAATCACCTATTGTATAGGTTATCGCATTTGTTTTGTCCTTGAGATAAGTGACACCACTCCCTTTAGAACAGTTGTTAGGAACAATATCTAGGAAATAAAGATTAGGATGACATTCAACATCATCACCATATTTGTCTTCAATTCTTTTCTTAATGATATTAATTCTATCAGTCTGATTATCTTCCTGATTTAAGCTAATGATTTGAAATGAAGGACTTTCCTTCATTAATGTCATATAGTCGTCAGGAATGGGTATATTTCCCATATCACTATGTGCAAAAGATTGATGATTAAAACAACCATAACTATTCTTTCCATCACACATATGCACAAACATATTGGCTTCTACTCCCCATTGTAGAATATCAAGTCCAATTGATTGTTCTATATGTTTCTCATAGAGAGTTTCTTTATTGGAATCAAGGATTGCCCCACCATTGTTTAAAACAAGATAATCAAAAGGATAACCATCCTGCTCAAGGATTTTATTCATTTCTAATATATGACGTCCTGTACAATAAACAACTTGACCGCCTGCATCACGAAAACGTGTTAAGGCTTCTTTGTTTAAAGGTGAGATCTGTTCATTTTCACGATAAAGAGTTCCATCTATATCACAAAATACCATTTTCATAGTTCCACCCTCCTTAATTTCCTATTATATAGGAAGGTCTCAATAAAAAAAAGTCATATTAATAGAAAAAGACTGGAGAGAGATTTCTCCAGTCCTAAATATTAGCTTTCTTTCTTAATAAGAATGAAAATAATAGAAATCATTGAGACTAAACCTAAACCAATTATCATTAATAGATTTGTTGGATCACCTGTTTGAATGATTTCTATTGGTGTATTCTCATAATCAAATGTATATGTATCGCCCTTCACATTTTCATCAATGACGACCTTCTTGACTTCTGTAGATAAGTGGTAGCCAAATGGTGCTTTTGTTTCTTTGATATAGTATGTACCATATCTTAAATCTTTAAATGTTGCGCTACCGTCTTTTGATGAGGCAGCAACCATACTATAAATACAATCAGGGTCTTTGTAAAGTGTGAATTCAAAGTCTTTATCTTTGATTAATTGTTTTGTCTTGGCATCCACCTTATTCACCTGGATATTCACTAATATCGGCTTTTCTTTGATTTCTAAAAATAAATCTTCTTCTCCAGAAACAGTGAATGCAGTATCTGTTACTGTTTGATATCCTCTAGGTGTCTTTGTTTCCTTAAGAATATATTCTTTACCTGCTTCTAGATGACTCACTGCATGAGCTTTACCATCAGTAATCCACTGATCAATGAGATTTCCTTCCATATCAAATACAGAGAACTGGGCATCTAATACAGGTTCTTCTGTTTCTTCATCTACCTTATTAATAATAATTTCAGCATCCTTCATGACTACTGTTTTGTTCTCATTAGACACTGTAAATGTGATAGATTCTGCTTTCGCATAACCATCAGGTGCTGTTGTTTCAATAAGTGTATAAGTTTGACCTTCTTTTAGTCCACTGACATAATGAGGAACATGAGTAGAAGTCCATGAATCTACTACATTATTTGATTCATCTCTTACTTCCAGTTGTGCGCCTTCTAATTCTTCTTTACCTGTAATTGTAGTTTTTGAAACTGTGATTTGTCCATCCTTCATTACATATGCTTCATTCTTCTTCTCATTAGATACAGTGAATGTGATAGATTCAGCCTTAATATAACCATCTGGGGCTGTTGTTTCAATAAGTGTATATTTCTTTCCTTCTTCAAGTCCACTTACATAATGTGCTTCTTCACTAGAAGTCCATGAATCTACAACTTTATTCAATTCATCTCTTACTTCTAGATGAGCACCTACTACTTCCTTCTCACCAGTTAAATCTGTCTTAGAAATCTTAACCTGTTTATCTTTCATTACAACTGCTTGATTCTTCTTTTCTTTAGATACAGTAAACTTAATAGATTCAGCTTTCACAAAGCCATTAGGTGCTGTGATTTCAGTTAAGATATAGTCATGTCCTTCAGTTAATCCTTTGATTGAATGAGGTTTATTAGTAGAAGTCCATGTATCAATAATCTTTCCATTCATATCTGTGACCTGCATCTTTGCACCTTTGATTTCATCTGTACCTGCAATATCTCTCTTAGATGCAGTAACAGTTGTATCTACAAAAGTCATAGAGAACAGCTTATCGCCAGTGATCTTAACATATTGTGTTTCATCAGATAAGACAAAGTTTTCTTTATTACCATCTTCTTGATCTGGTGCAGATAATTCTTTTACATAATATGAACCATATGGTAAATTACCAGATTTTGCGATACCTTTGTCATTTGTCTTAATAGACATCACAAGCTGACCTTTCTTATAAAGGGTATGACCGATATACATATCATTATTCGCATAAATACCAAATTCTCCACCCTTTAATGGATGATTATTTGTATCAGTCTTTAGTATTTCAATCTGTCCTACTTTTACTTTATCTTGAGATTCGACATGATTCCATACAATAGAAGTTGTCTGATCCTTGTAAGTAAGTTCTACTGTATAAGTTTGAGGATCTAAGTTATAACCTACAGGTGCTTTTGTTTCTTTTACTGTATAAATACCTAATACAAGATTATTTAATTGACCACGACCTGTCTTATCAGTCATGATTTTACCTACTTCTTTATTTTCTGAGTTATATACTGTATATTCAGCACCTTCTAATGACGCTTCACCTTGTACAAGTCCATCTGCATCAGATTTCTTTATAAGAATTTGTCCTGTAGGGGCTTCATCAGTAATAGTGACTTCTGATGTTTCTCCTGGATTAACTGTTGTGCTAAATGTTGCTGTATTCACTAAATATCCATGAGGGGCATTCTTTTCAGTAATGGTATATTCACCTACTAATAAGTTATCAAGTGCTATTTCACCATTAGTGACTGTCACATCCTGATCAAAGTTATTACCAGTCACATGGAATATGGCACCATCTAATAGTTTTCCACCTACATCTGTCTTTCTAAGCTTTAATCTTCCAATCACTGCCTGGAACTGTGCATTCGCAAATGTAGTGACTTCTGGAGGAAGTGTATACCAAGTACTAATATGCTGGTATTTATTATTGCCATTATGAATAATTAATGGCGCAAAAGTGAAACCTCCTGACTTATAACCAGAATAGACTGGTCCTGTATAAGTCGCATCTGCTTCATAATGCATTGTATCTCCACCATAGATATCTACTGTTTCACCAGACTGGTTTCTTGTTTCATTGACTACCTTTGCTTTATTTGTACCAGTACTAATTGTGATATGATATCCATTAGGACCATTGAGTCTGACTGATTCTGATTTCTGTACTCTCGCATTTTGATCATAGTAAGTACTTAACTCATTCTTACTAAATAAAAGATTATTCTGATTCAAAGGATCAGGTTTAGAAGTTGCATAATTATAGAAATCAGCAATCTTACCTTTTTTAAGTGTTGTATTAGAATAAGCATGAGAGAGTGCCATGGACATAATGACATTCTTTTCATCATCATTTAATCCATTCATACCATCCCATGTCTGATAACCAAACCATCCATAATACATAATCTTACGTATGTTCGCATATTTAGGTTCTGTGCTTGTATAAAAATCACCGGACATTGTTTGATTCGATGGAGTTGTCTTCTTATGTTCAATACACCAGGCTCTTCTTCCATCGATTGTGAAATTACCTACAGTACTGCCATATGCAGTAGATTTACCATGCCATTCCATTTTATAGGATGCTGCACTGACACTTTGTGTAGTGATCCCTACTATCATAAGCAATGATAATAGAACAGCACCTATTCTTCTTACAATATTCATCTTGTTTCCCTTTCCACTAAATAAAAAAAGACATATACATGCCATGAGAGAATATATATAAAACAGTACAATGACTGTAATTGGAGTTAAAAAAAGGGAAGCATGCATTATGCATACTTCCCTGAGGAATACTCGTTAACGAGCAAGAGAATGGTTTCCTTCTGTTTGTGCTTTAAATTGTGATTGGTACTTATTTCCCGGGTAAACGACTAGAGATACTTTACTATCATTGATATAAGCACCTAAGCCATAATGGCCTAAGAATTTTTTATTTGTTTCAAATTCTTCTTGTTTATTGTGGAAAGCTTTCATCAGCTTATTGTATGTAGGCTGATCAATCACTGATGTGATTAATTCTTTGTTGTCTTCCTGAAGAAGATCTTTGAAAGTTTTACAGTTATCTTTTGTGATTATTGTTTTAATAGAATCTGTCTTTGAACGATTATAAGTACGTTTAATCACAAGAGTTGTATCATCATTCAAAGATGTCTTACATGTAATAGTTGTATAGAGATCATTGTTGGAATAAACAGAATAATCGTAAGTAGCAGTAAATGTCTTACCGTACTGTTTTTCTAATGATTTCTTATAAGACTGAGCAGGTTTGATGAATGTTTCAGCATTAGAAAATTTCTTCTTAAATGCGCTAGAGGAATCAAAGTGATAGACTTCTTCTCCTTCTGATTTCTTTAATTCACCTAACTCATAAAGTTTTGACTGCTGGAAATTAGATGTAATTGACTTTCCTGTAAAGAACTGACTATAGAATACAATAGCCATAGGAAGCGCAATAGTAAGTAACATGATGACTAAATAACCTTTCATCATGCGACCTAGAATAGTTGTACTTCTAGGTGGATTTCTTCTTAAATCATAACCGCAATGTGGACAGAAGTGATCTGTGGGTCTGATATCTTTATGACAATGTGGACATTTCATAGTTATTACTCCTTAAAATAATGATTCATAAATACTTTGAATTCTTGAATGAATTCTTTTTTCTTTTTGATTTGTTGACTACGATCCTTAATCGCATAATAGTCTTCATCAAGATACTGATATTTACTTTGTACAGAACCCTTTGAGATGACTTCTAATGTGGGTGTCCAATTAAAATCAAATGTTTTATAGAGATTCTTATAGAACTCTTTTTCTTCTTTGGTGGCATCTTCTTTGAGTGATGCATCACGATATGCTTTGATATTGAGGTAATAAACACCTTCATTTGGATGCTTATTAAGATAGTCTTCAAGGATAGGTTTAAAGGCCTGACAGTCTCCACAATCAGGACGACCTAGATAAAGCATGAAAGAAACATCTTCTTTCATGAGTTTCTTTAATTCTGTATATTGTATCTCTTTAATACCTTTTACACTCTTTTTTTTAACTGAAGATGTACTACATCCTAAAAGTATTAAAGTAAGGCATAAAATGAGTAATTTCTTCATTTTCATTTCTCCTTTTCGACTATATTACCACAAATACAAAAAAAGCGAAACTAAGACGTCTCGCTTTAATAGTTCAATTATTTAATAAGGCTTGTACCATCCATTTCTTCTGGGATAGCAAGTCCTAGAAGCTGTAACATAGTTGGAGCTAAGTCTCCAAGTTTTCCGCCTTCTTTTAATTCAAGATGAGAGTTTGTTACGATTAAAGGTACATCGTTTGTAGTATGTGCTGTGAATGGGTTACCTTCTTCATCAAGAAGTCTTTCTGCGTTACCATGGTCAGCAGTGATTAACATAGTACCACCAAGTTCAGCAACCTTTTCGTATACTTCACCAACACAATCATCAACAACTTCAACTGCTTTGATAGCTGCAGGAATAACACCTGTATGACCAACCATGTCGCAGTTAGCGAAGTTAACGATGACTACATCGAATTCTCCAGAATCTAATTCTTCGATTAACTTATCTTTTACAAGGTAAGCACTCATTTCTGGCTGTAAGTCATAAGTAGCAACCTTAGGTGAGTTGATTAAGTCACGCTTAGCACCTTCGATTTCCTTATCTTCTCCACCATCAAAGAAGAATGTTACATGGGCATACTTTTCAGTTTCAGCAATTCTTAACTGCTTTAATCCCTGAGCTGATACATAATCACCAAATGTGTTAGTTAATTCAGGTAAAGCGAATGCTACATGACCATTTACTGAATCAGCATATTTCATCATACATACGAAATAGATACCATTTCTCTTAGTTGCTGGTGTATATCCCTTATCTGCATAGAAATCAGGATTTGTCATAACAGTAGCAATCTGGATTGCTCTGTCTGGACGGAAGTTAGCAAAGATGACTGAATCATTATCTTCTACAGCACCGTCTACTGCTGAGTTATAACCAGGTACTACGAATTCATCAAATACTTCTTCAGCATAAGAATCTTTTACGAACTGTACTGGATCAGTGAAGCTGTTTCCTTTATGATCAACAATTGCTTCATAAGCTAAGTTAACACGGTCAAATCTCTTATCACGGTCCATTGCATAATAACGTCCAGAAATAGATGCGATTTCACCAACACCGATTTTCTTCATTTCTTCAGCAAGTTCACCAACGAAGTCTACTGCTGAATCAGGTGCTACGTCACGTCCATCTAAGAATGCATGTACATAAACCTTAGTTAAACCAGCATCTTTAGCAAGCTTTAATAAAGCATAGATATGTTCATTTGAAGAGTGAACTCCTCCGCTAGATAATAATCCCCAGATATGTAACTTAGAATCATTCTTCTTAGCGTTTTCTACTGCTTCTACAAATTTTTCATTTGTGAAGAAAGTACCTTCAGTAATTGCTTTATTGATTAAAGTAAGTGACTGATAAACAGTACGTCCTGCACCAATATTCATATGACCAACTTCTGAGTTACCCATCTGTCCTTCAGGTAAACCAACAGCGTTACCACAAGCTTTAATAGTTGTAGTTGGATACATTGCCATTAAATCATCAAGATTAGGTGTATTAGCAAGTTTTACTGCGTTACCATCTACTCTATCAGTTAATCCATAACCATCCATAATACATAAAACAATAGGTCTTTTTTTCATAACTTTTCATCCTCCGTATACTTCAAAGATAATAGCATTATCCACTTTGAAATTCAATAAGCATGATTTAAAAATTAGATATTTAAACCATAACTTTCTAAGATTTCTTCACCAAAGGAAATCAAACGTTCAACATCGATATCCTCTTCTCCTCTTTGTGAATAAACGATAATCATCTGTTCATGATACTCAAAGCGATTACAATGAATAAGCGCATTAATATCTTTGCTCATCTGAGGTAAATAGTTAATAAACTGATTTTCTTTCATCTTTCTTAAAAGAATACAATAATCTGCTAATGCAAGTTCTAGATGAAGAATTGTACGCATACGATCTTTATTAAGTACTGCTTCTTCAAGTATTCCTTCCTGTAAATCAATCTTTTTCATATGATTGAGTACAACTTTAACGTTAGAGATAGAACCATCCAACGCTTCCATATAACATTTCTCTTTGAGTTCTCTTTCCTTCATGATTTCCTCCATTTCCCCGCGCCTTC
>ENA-OPSO01001078-OPSO01001078.1-human-gut-metagenome-genome-assembly--contig:-NODE-1078-length-10675-cov-1.779284_pt1 | contig 10675 bp, 9 predicted proteins | sample MGYA00241455_ERZ501902 | MGnify/ENA primary metagenome ERZ501902 (study PRJEB25962, sample SAMEA2042405) | human gut metagenome | biome: human gut; feature: human-associated habitat; material: faeces...
TTGACTTTATCACTAAGCCGTATGACACGCTTATTCTGCTTGAAAAGATCAAGCGTGCATTGAAACTATCAAACCCGAACAATTTCCGTAAGCTTGTGAAAAAGGGCTGCACTCTTGATTTACATTTATCTGTTTTGAAATATCAGGAGCAAAGCATTGAACTGACAAGAAATGAATTTCGTATTTTGTATTACTTCTTTATGAATGAAGATAAAATTATCGGTAAGGAAGAGCTGCTCGAAAAGCTATGGAATGATAAGTATTATTTAGATGAGAATGTATTATTGGTTAATATGACCCGTCTAAAGAAGAAAATGAAGGAAATCGGAATCGTTCATTTATTAGAGAATATACGCGGAAAGGGTTGGAAGCTATGAGTTTTTTTACATACTTAGAAGAAAAAATAACAGAGCTATTGTTTCAGCTTTTCTTTCTTTCCTTGGTTTCAGTTGTTTTACTTTTCTATGGTGTAGACATGCTGTTTGTTGTATTGCTTATAATTGTGTTCATCAGCATACAAGGACTTTTGGAGTGGTGCATGTATCAAAAGAAGCGAAGTGCATCAAGACAGATTATTGACTTAGTAGATGGATTACAAGAAGCTTACTATATTGCAGATATTTTACCAAAGCCAAAGGAATTTCAAAATGAAGCCTATTATTATGCACTAAAAAAAGCTTGTAAAGCTATGAATGATGAAATCAGTAGAATCACAGAGGAAAAGCAAGCGTATCAAGACTATGTGGAAGGCTTTGCGCATGAAATCAAAATACCGATTGGTGCTTTGTCCTTGACGTTTGACAATATGAAAAATTATTCGTTAAAAAAAGAAACCGATAAGATATTTCAATTGGTGGAACAAATGCTCTACTATGCAAGAAGCGAAAACACGGAAAAAGACTATTTTGTAAAACAATTATACTTAGATGAAGTAATCCATAAGGTTATTTTGAAGTTTCGTTATTCGCTTATGGAGCATAAAGTAACGATTGATATCCGAGATATTGAGAAGATCGTTTATACTGATGAAAAATGGCTGATTTTTATTTTATCTCAAATCATGCAAAATGCGATCAAATATTTTGATAAGCAGGAAAACAAGCTTACGATATACAGTCAGGATAACGAAACCAATATTTTGCTTATGATTGAGGATAACGGCTGTGGAATCGAAGCATCGGATATATCCCGCGTGTTTGAAAAGGGGTTTACCGGTTCAAACAGAAACAAAGCAAATGCAACGGGTATGGGGCTGTATCTATCAAAAAGGCTGTGTGATAGATTAGGATTGCATTTGGATATTGCTTCTAAAGAAAAGGAATATACAAGATTGATAATTACATTCCCCAAAGGTACGGTTCATAACTTTTCGAAATAACTTGAAAAATAATGAATTTGGATAATATTTGTAAAAGCTATATTGGTTGTTTATGTGTATGATTTGTATAGGATTCTTTTAAATCAAAAGATTTAGAAAGAAAATATAAAAAAATCGAGAATTAATCCCGATTTTTATAAATCCAATTCTGCTTTGATGCTTTCCATATAGTCATGAAGCGTTAGCTGCTTGGATAACAGCTTATCTGCGTCGCTATGTGGTATTTTTTTGTGATGTCGCAAATCCGGAAGTTGCTTTGGTGAATAGATCAAAAAGAAATGTCTGCCACGCTGACCAAGCTGTAAATCCTGCTCCTCCAATAAAATTTGCATGGGCTTATCATGATTGCGCTTTGCGACACGGGCTGTGGTTTTATGCCATAGCTCTACTTGTTCTTCATTGGAAAGCATATTTTGGAAATTATAGCGTGCCATCGGATATTTTTTATAAAATTCATGAAGCATATCCTTCATTTCCTGACGCTGTGTAAAGCCATCGTTTGGACAGGTGCTTTCTACATAAGGAATATTATTTTTTTGTTGGGCAGTGAGAATATCCTCTTCGAATGCATAAATCAATGGACGAATGAAAGTGATATCGGTTCTTGACATATACATTTTCGGTAAAAAGACAGCAAGCTTACCGCCGAAAATAGCATTCATCAGTAGGGTTTCAACCGCATCATCACTGTGATGGCCAAACGCGACCTTATGACAGTTGAATTGCTTAGCAGCTTCGATAACGGTTGCTTTTTTAAATTTACTGCAAAGACTGCATTTGATGTTGCCATTCGCATCGGGGTGCTTTTGTAAGATTTCATATACCTTGGAATCAATGATATGAAATTCAATGCCGAGCTGTTCACAATACGATACGACCTCTCGAAAATCCATGTTTGGAAAACCAAGCTTTATATGAATGCCGACAACCTGAAAATTTTTACCTTTAAATTTTGAATACATGTGTAAGGCACTTAGTAAAACCATACTATCCTTGCCACCACTTACACCGACAGCAATACGATCGCCATCTGCGATTAAATCATAATCGATATCCGCTCTGCGAATACTACGTAAAATTGTTTGTAAATCCATGCGACACACTCCTTAAGGCACTTATTATAGCATAAGTCATACAATTATGGAAAGTTGTGTGATTTGTTATTCTAGTAGGCTAAAAGTAAGATTTATAGTATAATGGGAAAGGTGATTAAAAATGGACGGAGTTTTATTGATTCGTAAAGAAGCGGAAATGACATCACACGATGTGGTTGCCCGCTTGCGGCATATATTGAAAACTAAAAAAATCGGTCATAGCGGTACATTGGACCCGAATGCGACCGGGGTACTTTTGGTGTTGATTGGACGAGCCTGTAAGGTACTGCCGTTTCTTGAGGATACGGATAAGGAATACATAGCGGAATTGGAATTGGGTAAGCAAACCCTCGGTGATGATATTTGGAGCGAGGTTTTAGCGGAAAAAGAAATTACTCCGATTATCGATTTGCAAGCGCTGTTACATACCTTTTTAGGAAAACAAAAGCAACTTCCGCCAATGCTTTCCAGTATTAAAGTAAATGGGAAAAAGTTGTATGAATATGCACGAAACAAGGAAGCGGTAGAGGTGCCTATGCGCGATGTTACTTTTTACGAGCTAGAAGTTTTAGATGAAGAAAGCATGCGCTTTCGAGTTGCTTGCAGCAGTGGTACCTATATTCGTTCACTTTGTCGCGATGTTGCGCAAGCAAGTGGAAATCTAGGCTGTATGAAATCACTGGTTCGAACAAAGGTCGGTCGTTTTTCCTTGGCGGACTGTGTAACGTTGGAAGATGTCGAAGCAGGACATTTTTCCTTACATAGTGTGGTAGAGGTGTTGGCGCATTTGCCACAAATTACTTATGAACCGATGAAGGATATTTATAATGGAAAGCACGTACGATTGGATTGTAAGGAAGATAGGGCTGTTATTATGGATCACCTGGAGGCAGTTGCTATCTATGAAAGAGACCATGGAAATGTGTTTCGTTGTGTGCGTGGATTGTGGTAGGTGAAACTATGGAAATAATACATTTTGATTTACGACACCCGATACAGCCGGATACTCCTTTGGTGGCATGTATTGGGTATTTTGATGGCTTGCATGTAGGGCATCGACAGCTGATAACTCATGTGCTTGCTCATGCCAAGGCTCAAAATGCCAAACCGGCATTGATTACTTTTGAGCCGGATCCATGGGCGGTAATCAAGCAAATGGACGATCTGGAGCATTTAACGCCGATGCATAAGCGTATCGAAATTGCCGAAGAATTAGGAATTGAAACATGGATCATTCTTACTTTTGAAAAGGATATGCAGCAGTTGCGTGTTGAGGATTTTCATGAACTTGTTTTAAAGCCGTTGAAGCTAAAAACCTTAGTATGCGGCTATGATTTTCATTACGGCTATCGAGGTGAGGGAAATAGCGAAAGTCTTAAAAAACAACCATATTTTACAGTTGATGTTGTGGCGCAAGTTAGCAGCGATGCAAAGAAGATCAGTTCCTCTCGAATCGAAGAACTTTTGCGACAAGGAAACATCGAGCAGGCAAATGTATTTTTACAGCGCCCCTATGAATTGGAGGGGATTGTTGTTAAAGGAAATCAATTCGGACGAAGGTATGGATTTCCGACTGCCAATTTAAAGCTAAGCTATCGCTATGTTATTCCGGCAGGCGGTGTTTATATCGGAGAGGTGAAGGTGCAAGGACGATGGTATGAGGCGATTATCAATATCGGGCATAATCCGACCTATAATTATCAAAAGAATATTTCTATCGAAGCACATTTGTTGGATTTTGATACGACTATTTATGAACAGAGGGTTATCTTTCGTTTCCTAAGCTATTTACGCAAAGAAGAAAAATTTTCTGATGCGCAGGCTTTGCAAAGACAGCTTGCACAGGATAAGCAAGTCGCAAGAAAGTATTTTCAAGAAAGAGTAGGTGAGGTTTTGTGCGATTAAAGGTATTTGATACAATTGATGATACGTTACGGCTTTTGGATTCCAATATGCCCTTGTATCGTGAGGCGGTAGAAGAAATTCATGATTATTTGAAATATTTATTTGTCGGACAGGACATGATCGTTGATATGAATTCTCGTATCAAATCGAAGGAAAGTCTACGGGAAAAGATCATTCGCAATCGTTTTTATGTGGAAAACGATACCGCTCAGCAAATTCTCGATCATTTAAGCGATTTGATTGGCTTTATTATCGAATGTCGTTTTATCGAAGATGAATTTCATGTTTTAAAGCATTTACGTGAAACCCTGAATCAAAAAAATGCAGAGGACGGTTATTATTATCATGAACAGAACCCAAATTTCTTTTTAGATGTGCAATCCCGCCAACCGCAAATTCAAAAGAACGGCTTTGCCATTTATCGAATAGATGGATATTATTTGAAAAATGGACATAAAATCAATGTCGAATTACAAATCAAGGCCTTGGTGCACTCCTTTTGGGGAGATATCGAGCATAAGTTGGTATATAAAAATACCAATTATTATGTATATGATGATTTTATGAAGGAACTGTTAGGCTCTATCAAAGCCAATTTAACACTGACGGATCATCAGCTGAAAATTATCTATGATCAAATGCAAGAGGAATCACGACTTGATACCGGAATTACCGAAAATTCCTTTGAACAACTGATTTCAAAAGAAATTAACGATTTGTTTGCTTTAAAGCTAAATGAAAGCATTGGCTTCACTTTGAATTTAAAAAAGACATCAGCGATTTTAGGACATTATATTTTTATTAAGGATATTCGCTATGACGGAGGAAACAATGATCGTATCTCCGCATTGTTTCGCACCTTTCGAAAAATGAATGCTATAAAAATGGATTTTGAAAACGAAATCGAAATGGACGCAAATTTCCATTCCCAAGATATTTTCATTCATACACTAGGAAATCATTTGATATCTGTTCTAAATAAGGATTACGATTGGTTTGTGTTTTTTAAGATGCTGTTTGCTATCGAGCCGGGAAATAATATGGAGGATTTTACACTGTTCTTAAATGTTATTAAGAATTATTTGGTAGATAATTACTGGCTCAATACCAGCTTCTTAAAACTTCCGATGGAGGAGGCGGAGCTGGTGCATAATGAATGCGCAAAGATCCTAGCGGTTTCTTTGTGTGAAATCGGTCGGATTGATATTATTCATGATGATAAGATGATTGCCATCAACAAAGCCTTTGTTACATTTATTGAGGAATTGGAAACACGAGTCATTTCATATCATGATTTTATGCAGTATCAGCAGGCTTATTATGAAGAATGGCTAAATCGTTTGAAGGAAATCTTTTCTTAGGTATAGGAAAAGCTCTCTTTGCATAGTATGTAGCAAGGAGGGCTTTTTATGAATAAACAAGCACTTGCATTTTTAACGATGTTTTCCTTTGTTCTTATGCTATCTGTATATTATGTAACCTTACCAGACGATCAGGTTACCGCTTCGATTCAAAATACCAGTGAAAAAGAAGTGGCAAAAACGAAGGATACATCAGAAAATCAAAAGCAGGAGGATCCAGTTGGTAAGTTGCAGGAAACCATCAATCAAAAGCTAGAGGTAGAATATAATAAGCAAAGTGAAAGTGTTGCTGATGAAAACGCAAGTGAGGAAGTAAAGAAGCAGGCAATTGCCGCAATGGACGATGTTGAAAAACGAAAACAGATGCAAGAGGAAATCGTTAAAAAATTGGAAGAATCCGGTTATAAATGTGCAGTGGAAATCAAGGATACAACCTGTATTGTAAATGTTTTTGAGCCGAAGGAATCCAAAGAGGTCGCAAAGGATATTTTAATTAAAACCAGCAGTATTACAAACAATGCCTATTTTGTGGAGGTTACTTTTAAGAAATAGCGACTTTTATAAATTGCATATTGTTTTTAATGATGAGCGAATGATGGTTGCTCATCGTTTTTTTATATTCAGATAAAAATATAGAGGCCAGAGGAAATATGTTTGAAAGTATGTACTTAAGCTAATGTATTGATGAATATGAAGGAAATAATTGACTGCTATTTGTTTTATGTTTTATAATATAAACAGGAAGATGGTTACGCTTTCATTATCACAATATATACTAAAAACAATAATCTAATTAAACTTTCGTATTTATAATTTTGAATAATCGGTCATGTAATCTTTAAGATAGGCGGTTATTTCTTCGCAAAGTAACACCTATCTTTTATACTAATTATGATAGAGGGAAGAAGGTACTGATATGATTGAACTAAAAAACATTACGATTGAAACAAGACACCCGATTTTAACGAATGTAGATTATACATTTCATGATGATATCATATACGGTGTCGTTGCGGAAAACGGAACGGGGAAAACAACACTCTTTCGTACGATGGTAAATTTATTACATGCAAAGGGCGGAGAGGTTCTTTTTGATGGTGTCGATGCGGAAAAGAAAATGCAGGATATTTTCTATTTTGAAAGTGTGGAATGGCTTGATAAGAACCTAAGCGGCTTAGATTATCTTCGCTTTGTGAAGAATACATGGAAATCCGATGTAGACATTAATCAGATCATTGAGGAATGGGATATGGGCGGCTATATCAAGATACCACAAGGAAATATTCTCTAGGTATGAAACAACGATTGGTTATTGGCTTATACTTGGTAAGTGATGCGAAATATTTGATCATGGACGAAATCACGAACTGACTTGACGAGGATAATCGTAAGCATTTCTTCCAACAGATCTTGAACTTAAAAAAACAAGGCAAAACGATTTTATTATCTTCCCATTATAAAGACGAGATTGTTGCATATTGCGATACCGTTCTGCAAATACATGAGCGTACACTTGTTGAGGTAACATCATGAATTATGTTACTTTATTACTTAAGAAGAACGCTAAGCGCTTTTTGAATATTTTGCCTGTTATTTTGGTTTTATCATTTATCTCATTGCTGTATTATGGAAATTCAAACTCTTTAAAATTTGAAACGAATCATGTGAAAGAAAATATAGCTATTACGAAAGATCTTGTAGAAGATTATCAAATTATACTAAAAAGATTTAAACCGGATACAGAAATCTATAACGATTATTTACTATTTTTAAAAGATGGAGAAGAACGGCTTGAACTTCTTGAAACAAGATTAACTGCTATTACAAAGAAAGATGCACAAACTTATTATTCCGTATCGGAAAAACTTGAGAAACGTGATTATGACGATATGTCTAAAAATCTTACTTATGAAGATCCTGACTCACTCGCATATAGTAAATTAAGTTTGGAATATTATCGATATATGCAGGATCACGACTTTGCAATTGATGATCGTTGGTCTGGAATCCAAGGCTTTAGCTTTATGGCTTTTATCATCGATAACTATATGCCGATTATGCTAGCTATATTGCTTATCTTCTTTCTATCGAATTTGTATTGTGCAAGCAATATAGATCGTATGGATATTCATAAACTTTTACCAATGAGCCGCGGAAAAAGACAGCTTTCAAGACTTTTAAGCAGTCTTATTATCGGTATTGCAACACTGCTTGGTTTATCCTTGTTTTGCATTTTACTTGGTGGTATTTTCCATGCTTTCGGTAATTTCGAAATACCGATTTTGACATATACCCTTGAAGGCGCTTCATCATTTGTGTCATTTGCCTCTTTATTATTACCATTTTTGGTACTAACCATACTTTCTATTTTGTTAATTATAAATATTATCGCCTTCTTTTCCACTTTCTTAAAAAGAAACATCGTATGCTTACTTTTCTCTTTGGCGGTGATTCTAGGTGGTATGTGGGTTACAACCAATATTGTGCCATTAGCAAAGATAACACATATACTTCCAACAACCTATTTTGATGCCTTAGAGGTAATCAGCGGAGAAATGATGTTTACACTTGGAAATGCCAATATCAATTTCATAAACGGTGTTATCGTGCTTACTATAAGCAACCTTGTGCTAATGGCAGCATACTATTTTTTTAGTGATTTCTCATGGAAGAAAAAGAAAAAAGAGAAAGTCATGGTTGTTTCCAATGATTCAAAAGAAACCTATCACAATGATAAAGCAACAAAAGCGACATGGGGATATATCAAGTTTACGTCTAAACGAGTATTATGCAGAAAGTCCAACATCGTGATGATACTACTTACGGTTGTTGTGGCAGTTGTATTCCTTTTGATGAATATGGGGAATCAATCAAAATTAGAAGAAACAATAAAAGGACAGATCATAAACAATGAAAAATATATACAAGAGGTGCAAAAAGAACAGTCAGAGCATAAGAAAGGTAGTGCTGAATATATAAATTATGGGAATCTAATAAAAGATTCTAAAAATGATAATGAAGATTACAAAAAAGTGTTAAGCAGTATTGAAAAAGAGGATTGGGAAACAGTCTATACTCTCTATCCTAAGATATTGGAAAAACAAATAACTGATTTAAAGCATAACGAAAGCGAAAATATAGATGGTATTCAATTCTTCCAACAACAGATTGCTTATTTCGAATATTTACAGGAGCATGATCTTGCATACGAGAACATAGACTTCCCAATCTATGGTTTAAGCTTTACCACATCGCTTACCAAAATTATTTTACCAATCATTCTTACGATTTGTTGTATCTATCTTTTAGCACAGTTCTTCACCTTGGATTATGTAAAGGGATTGGACATCAGTGTTTTATATCCTTTACAAAGCAAAAAGACCTTTTTAACGAAACTTATGCTTGGCATCGTATTTACGGTTGTCATGTATTCCGTATTGTTACTTTCTATTCTTTTGATTACAACCCTATTTACAGGCAATGCCGGACTACAACAGCCGTTCATGCTTCAAAACAGTGAAGGAGTATGGCAAGCGGTAAGCATGATTAGTATGTTCAAGAAGTGGTTCTTCCTAGGTGTTTTATTTACGATCAACTTAAGTATTTTCGTATATATACTATCGTTCTTGATACGAGAAGATATGTTTGTGCTTATTACCGCATTGCTAGTAATTTTGGGATTTGTATATTTACCGAAGTTAGTCAGAGGCATAGCACAGTATGCACATCTGTTCCCTACGACCTATATGGACAGTGTCAATGTGGCAGATGGCTTCCTTGCACAGCAATACGGCAATACAAGCATTAGTATATCCACCGGTATATCGGTTTTATTAGTTTCTATTGTTGTGCAATTCATCATTTGTATTATTTTAAACAATGCATATAAGCTTAGAAAGATAAGAAAGAGATAATACAGCTATCTACAAGCTTCCGCCATATCGGTGGAGGCTTTTGTTTTGTATGATTTTGATGATAAATTGTAAATAATTAAAAATAGAATAAAAGGTTTATAAGATTTTAAATATTACTTGATAAGTATAATAGATAACCGATGTCATCGGAATATATTTTAATATATGAAAGCTATTTATAGCTTGGAAAATATTTATTTAAGTTACTTTCAAATCCTCCTTTTTTTTGATATAATAGCAATAGAAAGCGAGTGATAATATGGCGCAGGAATATATAGCATTAAAAGACAATAACAAGATTGGTGTAATAGCTTTGAACAAATCGGCTTTTCAGACAATTGCGAAAAATGTGATTGAAGAGGACGAACGTTTAAAGTTAGCGGAGAGCAATGCTCCTTTCAAGTATGCGATTACTTGTAAGATTGTGAATGATCAGCTGTTGTTGAGTGCTGATGTGAAAGTGAATTATAATGCAAACGTGAATCAAGTTTGTGTAGACGTGCAAGGCAAGATCTTTGAAAATATTGAACATATGACCGGATATACACCAGATATGATTGATATCCGTGTTGTCGGCTTTATATTTTAAGAGAAATCCTTACGGGTTTCTTTTTTCGTTTTTTGAAAGGGTGTGATGGTTTGGGATTGAATCTAAAGGATTATCTTGTTGTCGGAATTTCTTCGCGGGCATTGTTTGATTTAGATGAAGAAAATCGAATTTATGAGGAGCAGGGATTGGCGGCATACAGTGAATATCAAATTGCTCATGAAGATGAGGTGCTGGCACCTGGAAGTGGTTTTGCGTTGGTTAAAGCATTGTTGAATTTGAATACGATTAGTGATAAACGCTATGTTGAGGTTATCATAATGTCAAGAAATAGTGCGGATACCAGCCTTCGTATTTTTCATTCTATTGAGCATTACGGCTTGGATATATCACGTGCAGTGCTAAGTGGTGGCAGCTCCTTATCCAATTATTTGGAAGCCTTTGATGTCGATTTGTTTTTATCTGCCGACAGCCAT
>ENA-OPSO01001093-OPSO01001093.1-human-gut-metagenome-genome-assembly--contig:-NODE-1093-length-10597-cov-2.886834_pt1 | contig 10597 bp, 15 predicted proteins | sample MGYA00241455_ERZ501902 | MGnify/ENA primary metagenome ERZ501902 (study PRJEB25962, sample SAMEA2042405) | human gut metagenome | biome: human gut; feature: human-associated habitat; material: faeces...
ACCGACAGCCGGAAAGTATGAACGGTTATGGTCGCAGCTTAAATTGCTAGGTTGGACTATTAGCAAAAAAGCCTTTTGGAACAGCTATGTTGATACAGAATGGGTTGATGTAGGAGATTTCAAACGTGAAGTTGTAATAGGGTACAAAAATGTTGAACATTTGAAAAGAAAACTTGCAGAATATGGTGCGGTATTCATGAAAACGGAAGAAGTAATTGAACTACCTGAACAGATTGAACAAAAGATTTTCTTGAAACCTACTAAAGAATACAGACACTTCATCAAAAATAGTTACTTGTTACTTGATACATTGAATCTTTGTCAGTTTAAAGATGATTCAGACTTTGAAGGTAATGATGTGACACCAACGGTTGAATTGATCGGGGATAACAGTCTGACAAAAACATTATATGCAAGACAGCTTTGCGGTCAATATCATAAGGAAAAACTAGATGCGTTCCGGGACTTATTGGAATCCACAGAAGATAGGTTGATTGTGTTTTACAATTTCAACGAAGAACTGAACAGACTGAAAAAAATATGTGAATCACTTGGTAGGGAAGTAAGCTATGTGAATGGCTCTGGAATGTCAATGTATGCCTATGAAGAAATTTCCAATAGTGTCTTGTTCGTTCAATATCAAGCCGGGGCAATGGGTGGTAATTATCAAAAAGCAAACAAAATTATTTACTACACATTACCACTTGGAAAAGGGTCTTGTGATCTATGGGAACAGTCAAAAAAACGTATTCACCGTATTGGTCAGAATAGACCATGTTTCTACTATTACTTATTGGTTAAGGGTAGTTTTGAAGAACAAAATTTTGCAGCGTTGCAGGAAGGAAAGGAATTGACAGATGAATTATTTAAAAGTTCGTAGGGTACTTAGAAAAGTGAAAAACACAGTCCTGAAAGTGTTGATTTGGATGAATTTAGCAAGTCTGCTGTTTTGGATGTGTTTGGTGGATGTAATTATATCATGGCAACCCGTAGTAATCATACTTGTAAATTGTTTTTTCCTTTGGTTGATGGCATATGCAAATGGTTATGTTTATGATACTGAACGGTATTATGAAAGACAGAAAAAGAAAGGTGAATTTTAATGGCAGAAGAGAAAAACTTTGAAAATCGTATCAAAAGATGGTTTCATTCAGTCGGTATTTATCCGGCAGGATATAGAAAAGACAAGATGGTAGTACCACAAAAGGGATGGTATGTAAAAATTTGGGGCGGTGGTTTCCAAAAATCAGGAATACCAGACATATTGATTTGTGTAAGCGGTGTATTTATTGGTTGTGAAGTGAAAGGAACAAACGGGAAACCTTCATCTTTACAGCTTGTGAATCTTAGACAGATTGATAATTCAAGTGGAATTGCTGTATTACTTTACCCGGAATACTTGGAAGTTTTTAAGAACCTTATCCTTTGTATCATTGAAGAAGATAAAACGAATGCAGCGTATAACTACAATATCTTAAAAACAAAGTGGAAACACTTTGAAAATAAAATTTTAAAAGGAGAATAGAAACATGGCAAAAAAAGAAACAGTTGATGTAACAGTTGAAGAAACAGAAGGTGCAAATGAATTAGCAACAGCGGTTGAATATAATTACCCTGATATTATCAGAAGTGCATTGTTAAAGACTAATAGGGATGGTGTTCTTGATTTGATTTCCTATATGCGTGAAATTGGATTTTTTGAAGCACCTGCATCCGGAGGCAACCATTCATTTGAAAAGGGTGGACTTGCTGCACATTCAGTCAATGTAATGTTTTGTGCTGAAAAAATTGGTGTTGCCCTTCTTGGTGGTGCAGCCTATAACGAGATTCAGGAAAGTGTGATCATTGTTGCATTGCTTCATGATCTTGGCAAGTGTGGGGACTATGGTAAGCAGATGTATGTACCAAATATGATCAAAGATGGTAGACCAACTAAGGCGAACCCGGAACAGAAATATAAACAGTCCGAAGCAAAACCGTGGAAACGCAACCCGGATTTATTACCACTTGATCACGCAACCCGTTCAATCAAATTGGCAACTCTGTTTATTGATTTAACCGAAGAAGAAGAATTTGCTATTAGATACCATGACGGCTTATATGATACTGCAAATTATGGAATTAAGGGTCACGAAACCCAGTTGTATATGATTTTACACTGGGCTGATATGTGGGCTAGTAGGATTATTGAAGGGAGTAATGAAGAAGGTGGTGAGGAATAATGAGTGATATTCAAAAAGCAGTAGAACTTGCCTTTAAAGCATTTAAAGAAAAATACGGTCAAGATGCCAAACTTGAAGATGGTGATTCATTTGTATGCGTTTTTAATAATTGTGTACTGATCATCAGCCTTGAAGATGGAAAGTTGAAAGAAGAATTTGTTGGTGGTAGACCGTTAGAAGTTGATTATGCATTAAATATTTATGAAAGAGAGGATGAAGAAAATGAGTAGTGCGAAAAATCACAGAATCAGAAGTCACAGAAGTTATAGAAACAAGGTTTCTACTGCTAAACGCTTTCAGGCAAAACAGTTTGCAAAGGTATCACAGCAGAAGGTAATGAAAGAACAGGGTAATTTCTTTGCAAGACTGTTCAGCAAGTTCAAGAAAGGGGATAAATAAGTATGGCACAGAAAGTTTTGATCATGGGTGAATCAGGTACAGGAAAAAGTACAAGTTTAAGAAATTGTGATGCCGCAATCACAGCAGTAGTCAATCCAGTAGGGAAACCATTACCATTTAAAAATCACTTTGATATGCTGAATAATGAAACAGATGCCCGGAAGATTGTGAAATATATGAAAGAACAGGCGGCGGCAGGTAAGAAGTTGATTGTGGTGGATGACTTCCAGTATATTCTCGCAGTCCCATACATGAACCGTATCAAAGAAACTGGATGGGACAAGTACAACGATTTTGGTGCAAATTATTTTGAAATCATTGATTGCTGCAAAGACCTTCCTGATGATGTTGTAGTGGTTTATATGACCCATTTAGAAACATTAGATAATGGGCTGACTACTGTTAAGCTGATTGGGAAACTGTTGCGTGAAAAGATTACAATTGAAGGGCTTTTCACAGTTGTACTTAGAACAGGGGTAAATGAAGCAAAGTATTATTTCTATACGCAGAACAGCGGAAAAGATACTGTAAAATCACCGCTTGGTATGTTTCCGGCTTATGCGATTGACAATGATCTGAATTATGTAGTAGACAAGATCAGAAACTATTATGAATTGGGTGACTACAAATCTGATGATGAAATGAATCAGGCAGATCAGGAAGTTGCAGCGGATATTGAAAAGCCGGATGCAAACGGTAGACGTTCAAGGGCAGGAAGAAAGAAAACAGAAACCACTACAACACCAACACCTTCTGAATCCGAAGAACCGCCAAAAAAATGTGAAAGAAAATCACGTGCAGAAGTTCAGGCTGAAAATGAACAGAAGATTGCTGACCACATGGCAGCGGTGGATGAAGCGATTGATGAAGCATTTCCGGGACAGGAAGAAGTACCGTTTGATGAAGCTGCTGAAATTGCCGATAGTGTACCAAAGCCGGATTTACAGAAACCACCAAGACGTACCCGGAAAGAAAGGGTTGCTGAAACACCTGTTGAACCGGAAAATGCAACGGATGAAGTACCGGAAGATGCAGAAACCCCGGCTGAACCGCTTGAGGATGCAATGAACCCACCTGAAACACCAGTAAGGGGTCAAAGACGCAGAAGAACAAGATAAGTTGGTGATTGGAATTATTTTAATGAGGATTTTATAAGAAAGGTTAAAAGGTGAATAATTATGGCTATTGATTTTACAGCATTTGATAACAAGGTGAACTTGGATGAATTACAGAAAGAAGTTGCAGAAGCAGATGCATCCGCATTTGATGGTGTGCCGGATGGTACATATATTGTTGGATTTGAGAAAATGGAGATCAAGCTGACAAATGCGAAAGACAAGCTGATGTTTGCGGTGCAGTGCAAGATTAAAGAGGGCGAACATAAGGGAAGAATGATCTTCTTCAATCGTGTGATCAGCGGCAACAGTTCTCCGAAGTGGACAGACGGGCAGGCAATTAAGTCCGTATGCACATGGCTTGATAAACTGGAAACGGAAACAGTACCGGAGTTTATCAACTATGAAGATTTTGCCGGATGTGTCCTTGATATTTTTCAGGAAATTCAGGGTAAGGTTGAAGCAGAAGTTGACTATGCTGCAAAAAAATTCAATCCTATCACAATCAATGAGGTTTTTGACTGTTAGAAATATGAAATAAAGTCAGGCGGTGCGGTTGGGTGCAATTATCCCCCCCCACTGCCTTTTTAAAAGTAGGTGAAATGATGATATTCTACGATTTTGAGGTTTTTAAGTATGATTGGCTTGCTGTTTTCGTTGATATGGTGAAAAAATCTGTTCATGTGATTATTAATAACCCAAAGGAACTTAGACAGCTATATGAAGCAAATGTAAATAATATATGGGTAGGGTATAACAATAGACATTATGACCAATATATTATGAAAGCTATTTTATTGGGACTTGACCCTAAAAAAGTAAATGATCACATTATTGTGGATAAAAAAGAGGGATGGCAGTTTTCAAGGGCTTTTAATAAAGTTCACATGATCAATTATGATGTTATGCCAAATCCCCCGGTTGGTTTGAAAACATTGGAAGGGTTTCTTGGCTCAAATATCAAGGAAACCGAAGTACCATTTAATATAAATCGAAAATTGACACCAAAGGAAATTGAACAAACAGTATTTTACTGTAAGCATGATGTAGAAGAAACTATAAAAGTTTTCATGCAAAAGGTGGATGAATTTGAAGCAATGCGTGGAATTGTAAATGCTTTCCCGGATATGGTAAATCTTTCAAATATAGGTGATAGTGAAGCACGTATAACTGCAAAGGTGTTAGGGTGTGAAAGAAGATCATGGGATGATGAATTTGAATTTTTCTTCTTACCTTGCATTCAATTAAAAAAATACAAATACGTGCAGGATTGGTTTGAACAGAAAAGACAGGAAGCATTGTCCTTGGAGGTACAGCATTATGATAAAGCTGCAAAAAAAGCATGGTATAAAGCACAAAGTCTTGACCTAATGGTTGCCGGAATCCCTCACACGTTTGGTTTTGGTGGTTTACATGGGGCAACAGAAAAACCATCTTATTTTAGAGGTGCTTTGTATCATGTAGACGTAAACAACTATTATCCTTCTATGCTGATAGCGTGGGGGTTGGTCACAAGGGCAGCAACCAATGATAACTACACAAAGGTTTATAAGACAAGAAAGGCTCTGAAATATAAGCAAACCCATGCCACCACAAAGGAAGAAGCTAAAAAATGGAAAAAGGCACAATTGCCATATAAGAAAATGTTGAACGCACTTTCAGGTGGTATGAAAGATGAAAGTAATGCAGCATACGATCCACGTAATAATAACTGTATGTGCATCAATGGTCAATTAATGCTGCTTGATTTAATAGAGCATTTAGAAGTAATACCGGGATTCAAGCTGATTCAGTCTAATACAGATGGTTTGATTGTTCAGGTGCCGGACACACAGGAAGCCTTTGACATGATGGATGATATTTGTTGGGAGTGGGAACAGCGTTGTTCCACTAATAAGTGTGAGATACTTTTAGAACTTGACTGCATACATGAAATCTATCAGAAAGATGTGAATAATTATCTATGGGTTGATATTGATGGTGGTGTTGAAAGAATCGGTAAGTATCTGAAAGAGTTATCACCAATAGATTATGATTTGCCAATACTGAACAAAGCATTGGTTGATTATATGGTACATGGAACACCAGTTGATCAGACTATTAATAATTGTGATGAATTGATTATGTTTCAAAAATTAGTGAAATTGTCCGATAAATACAAATGGGTGGAACACGAACATTGCACCCCGGTAGAACGTAAGACAGGAGTAAGGGTTATTAAAACCTTATATGAATATCCTGAAACTGTAAAATACACATACAAGTGTTACAGAGTTTTTGCATCCAATGATTTAAAAGATGGACGGTTATTGAAAGGGGGCGGTAAACGTGGAAAACCTGAAAAATTTGCAGATACACCTGACCATTGTTTTCTGTACAATGATGCGGTTTGTGATGGGGTAAAAGTCCCAAAAAATCTTGATAAACAATGGTATATTGATGCAGCTAAAAGGCGGTTAAGTCAGTTTGGTGTTGCGGTATAAAGTGAGGTGATAAAAATGACAGACTTAATTATTAAATACGATCATGGTCAAATGCTGATTCATTTAGAAGAATTTCTTTCTTGCAGGAAAATCGCAAAGGTCAGAAAATTGCTAAAATTGATTGAACGAAGTGAAACCCCTGAACTAACTGAACAGATTCAAAAGCACATTGAACAAAAGTTAAAGGGTCTTGATGATATTGCTAAAACGTGGGCAACCATCCATGTGAGATGTAAAGAAGAAGTGAAACAGACCGAACACGAATTGAGCAGATGGGTACAGTTACGATCAGGTTATAAGAAAAATAGTGATGGTTACAAGCACTATCATGAAAATGTGAAAAATAGCAGAAAAGAATTGAAAAAGGTAAAAGAAAAAATGCGAAACAGTAAAAAAGAATTTGATGATACAATGCGTGATCGTATATTTTTTGAAAAGCTGCTTTCAGAAGTATTCAGTTAGGTGGTGACGATATGCTTTATAAAGGCTACATCAAAAGTAAAGGGAAAGCGGCTATTGAAGCCTTTAAAAACAGAACAACATTCAGGACATTTGAAGAAGTGAAGAATCTACCGGGATATGCCGGGGTATTAGCTGATGATACAATTTTGATAGATATTGATGATACAGAACAGTCAGAAATATTGATGAATATTGTAGAAGAATATCAGCTTGATTGCCGGGTGTATTGTACCAGTAGGGGTAGACACTTCCTGTTCAAAAATAGCAGTATAACAAGAAATCGTACCCACGCACCACTTGCAATAGGTCTGACGGCTGATATTAAACTTGGTTCACGTACTTCTTATGAGATTTTAAAGATTGATGGGGAAGAACGCTTTATTGAATGGGACATTGAAGAAGGTGGAACATATCAGGAAGTGCCAAAGTGGTTGTTCCCGGTACGTGCAGCAGTCGATTTTCTTGATATGGATGCAGGTGATGGTAGAAATCAGGCATTGTTCAATTATATTCTTACTTTGCAGTCTAATGATTTCAGCGTGGATGAAACAAGGGAAGCTATCAGAATATTAAACAGATTTGTATTAAAGGAATCATTATTAGAGGAAGAACTGGAAGTGATTCTTAGGGATGAAGCATTTCAAAAACCAATATTCTTTCATGACAAAACATTTTTGTTTGACCGTTTTGCCACTTACCTAAAAAATAACTGCTATGTAGTAAAAATTAATAATCAGTTGCACATTTATAAAGATGGTACATATACAAACGGGTACAAGACCATTGAAACAGCAATGATTCAGCAGATACCAAATCTAAAAAAAGCACAAAGAAAAGAAGTATTAGAGTATATGGAACTGATTGTTGATGAACGCAATCAATCAGATGCAAGATATATTGCCTTCAATAATGGAATACTTGACGTTGTTACAGGGAAGATGCAGCCTTTCAGTCCTGATCTTGTTGTGACAAATCGCATCCCTTGGGATTATGTGCCGGATGCTTACAACGAACTCACAGACAGTACATTAAATAAATTGGCTTGCAATGATGCACCAATCCGGGCATTGTTAGAAGAATGTATTGGTTATTGCTTTTATCGAAGAAATGAATTAGGAAAAGCCTTTATTCTGACAGGTGATAAAAGCAATGGTAAATCTACCTTTCTTGATATGGTAAAAGCTGTATTGGGTGAAGAGAATATTTCAGCCCTTGACCTGAAAGAACTGGGTGACAGGTTCAACACTTCTATGATGTTTGGGAAACTGGCAAATATCGGTGATGATATTGGTGATGATTTCTTGCAGGGTTCGCAGGTCAGCATCTTCAAAAAAGTGGTTACCGGGAATAGAATCAAAGCAGAACGGAAAGGACAAGACCCTTTTGAGTTCAACCCTTACATCAAACTTTTGTTCAGTGCAAATGACATACCAAGAATGAAGGACAAGACTGGGGCAGTTCTTAGAAGATTAGTGATTATCCCATTCAATGCACGATTTTCAAAGTACCTGCCGGATGGAACACTTGACCCTGACTATAATCCTTACATCAAGTATGAACTGGTTGAACAAAGTTCAATAGAATACTTAATCCGAGTTGGTGTGGAAGGACTGAAAAGAATCATTGAAAATAATGAGTTCACACATTCTGAAAAGGTTCAGCAACAAGTAGAAGAATATGAAAATGAAAATAACCCGATTAAAGCATTTATTGATGATTGTGGTATTGCAATGATTGAAAATGAACCAACCGCTGATGTGTATAAGCGGTATCAGGTATTTTGTGCGGAAAACAGTATGCAACCTATGTCAAATATTGTATTTAGTAAGCAGATCAATAAAAGACTGGGACTTGAAACAGTAGTAACTACAATAAGCAAAAAAGCAGTTAGGGTTTTTAGAAAGGTGTGAGATTATGAGTTATGTAATTGTTAGTGTTGTTTCTTTATTCATTGGTGGTGTAGTGGGTGTTGCTACCCTTGCCTTGTGTATAGTAGGAAAAAACGCTGAAATTCAGGAAAAAGAAGATGATTGCTATAATTGTTATGGGTGCTTTGGTGCATCTTTTGGGGATTGTGATCATTGTCCAAGAAATTAATTACAGTTACAAGGCGGTGAAAAGGATGAAAAATAAATTGAAATGGATAGCCGTCATAGGTATATTTTTTGGTGCTTATGTTCTAGGTTCAGTGAACCTATGACAGTTATTTTATATGACAGAACTAACAAGGCAATCATGCAGTATGAAGCATACCCGGAAATAGAAAATGGTGTTTTGCGGTTACTTGATTCTGATTTATTGTATCAGGAGCATGATTGTGAATGGGATAACATGATAAGAGGTGATTAGGTTAGTGAAGGACACAATACAAATTCTTGAATTGTTTGGTGGAATAGGTTCACCAAGAGTTGCATTAAAAAATATGGGTGTCTCAGTAAAATCTATTGATTATGTGGAAATTGATGAAAAAGCAGTAAGGTCATACAATGCAATGTTTGAACAGGAAGCTGCATATTGTCCACAGACTGTTGTTGGGTGGAATCTACAACCCGATATTTTAATTCATGGTTCACCTTGTCAGGATTTTAGTATTGCAGGACACCAAGGGAAAGCAACCGCAGCAGGTGGAAGAATCAATATGGGACAAGGTGCAGATGAAGGTTCAGGAACAAGATCATCACTAATGTGGGAAACGGTACACATCATTGAACAAATGGGGGCATGGAAACCAACTGTTGTGATATGGGAAAATGTCAAGAATGTTTTATCAAAACACATGATTCATAACTTTAACCGTTATTTAGATTACATGAAGATGTTAGGCTATACAAATAATTATAAAATATTAGATGCTCGTGATTATGGAATACCACAAGCACGTAAAAGATGTTTTACTGTATCGGTTTTAGGTGATCAACCTTTTGATTTTAACTTAATGTGTAAAAGACCTATGCGGCACCTTTCCACTTTTCTTGAATCAGGTAATGTTTCTGATTGCTATATGGTTACACAACCAAGCGTATATAATTCAATCGGTAAAAAAGGAATTAGAAGGGCAACGATTATTAAAGACTACGCAAATACAATTACTACTAGACAGGATAGAACTCCGGCACAAGTTATTGACTGTGGTAATGAAAAATACAGATACTTGACAGAATTGGAATGTTGGCGGTTAATGGGATATTCTGATGAAGATTATTATAAGGCAGAATCAACTTGTAAAGTTGAGCCGGGAAGAATGAATAGGACGTTATATCATCAAGCCGGAAATTCAATAGTTGTACCTATATTTGAAGAAATGTTTAGAGTAATCATAAATAATATTTTGGAAAGGAATTGATAAATATGGGATATAAAAATTGTGAAGGATATGTTGACCCAACCGCAGGTGTGGCAATGGGACACGTGAAGAAAGAAGAACAAGACATTGACAAGCTGAACCACAAAGTCATACAGTCTTTTCGACTACTTGTAGACCTTGCCGGGTTTGAGATTGTCGGAAGGGTAACTTTAAAACACAAGAAATCAGGGAGAATATTCAGATGAAAGAAATTATTGATAAAATTGGAGAATCCGCAATACTGGAACAACTGGCAGAAGAATGTACGGAATTGGCAAAAGCAGCTTTAAAATTAAGTAGGGTAATGAGGAAGGAAAACCCTACACCTGTAACTGAAAATGATGCATTTGATAATTTGGTAGAAGAAATTGGTGATGTTCGTTTATTATCAAAGGTGACAGATTTTATGTATGATGGTATTGACACAAAAGATTTGGAACAATATAAGCTGCAGCGTTGGAAGAACAGAATAAAAACGGGTGACCAAAGGGTATTGCGGTTGTAGTGGTTACGGTTCAAGTTACACTTAACTACGGTTAAAACTACGGTTAAAATCCTTTATTTATGCAGTAT
>ENA-OPSO01001097-OPSO01001097.1-human-gut-metagenome-genome-assembly--contig:-NODE-1097-length-10572-cov-3.962632_pt1 | contig 10572 bp, 10 predicted proteins | sample MGYA00241455_ERZ501902 | MGnify/ENA primary metagenome ERZ501902 (study PRJEB25962, sample SAMEA2042405) | human gut metagenome | biome: human gut; feature: human-associated habitat; material: faeces...
ACGGCGCCCCTACACCTTGTTACAGGTATTTACAGAACTCGTCGCGGATGGAAGACATTTCGTTAGCGATGTCATCTACATCCATAACCATTTCCATCATGCTGATCTGTTCGTCGTAAACACCAGCATCAACTTCTGCTTTGATTTCATCCTCACAAATGTGATATACAGTCAGTCCCAACTGGACTCCTGCTAATGGGCCTGCGAAAGTCGGATCTCCTGCAGTAACGGTCTCAGCTGCTAAACCTGCAGCCTCCCCCTCAGCGGCACCGAGAACAACAACAACGTTCTCCGGTCCATACTGCTCTGCGAAATCTTTTACTCTCTTCTGGTTTTCCAGGTCCATAGCACCCGCGGATGTTCAGACAAAGCATTCAGTAGAAGAATATACTACATCTGCTCCGGCTGTCTTCACACAGGCTTCAATGGCTGGTCCCGGAATACCGTCACGGTCTCCGATGATAACAACTTTCTTGCCATTCAGAATAGCCATAGCATCATTTCCTCCTTATTTTATTTTGTATATAGCAACAGACATTTCTGTCCATATTGCCCGATCTTAGATGTGGGCTTTGATCATAGCCTCGATGTTCTCTACGGTAGCGTCATCCTTCACGCACTCAGCGATCTTCTCGCCACCCTTGTAAAGAGCGATAACCGGAAGGCCAAGGATCTTCTGGCCGATAGCCAGACGGCGAGCCTTTGTGGTGTTGAGAGCTGTGAATTTGATGTCCTTTCCGTAAACATCTTCCATAGCATGTACATGCGGCATAAGAGCCTGGCACGGAACGCATCCGTCACCGTAGAAATCTACAAGAACGGTTCCCTCTGCCTCTAAAACTTCAGCTGCGAAAGTGTCTTTTGTTAACTCTACCATGACTAAAACATCCTTTCTTAATGAAAAATATTAAAGAAATTAGTTCTCGTGCTCAGATACATACTTTTCAGCCTGCATAGCTGCAATGGCGCCGTCAGCGGCAGCCGTAACAACCTGACGCAGTGCCTTTACGCGGATATCTCCAGCGGCAAATACACCCGGGATATTGGTGTGCATGTTGTCGTCGGTCTTGATGTATCCGTGGTCCATATCAAGCATTCCCTCGAAGAGCTCGCTTCTGGGATTGTAGCCGATGAAGCCGAACAGGCCGAATAAGCCGTCTTCCTCGTCAGCGTCGATACGGGTAAGCTCGCCAGTCTTGGTATTCTTAACGATCATTCCGCTTAAGATATCCTCGCCCAGCAGCTCGTCTACAACAGTATCCCACATGAAGTGGAGCTTCGGATTCTTGAATGCCTTCTCCTGGATGGATTTGGCAGCACGGAGCTCGTCTCTTCTATGGATGATAGTAACCTTTCTTGCGAACTTTGTCAAGTACATAGCTTCCTCAACGGCAGAATCGCCGCCGCCTACTACATACACTTCAAGGTCCTCGAAGAAGTTGGCGTCACAGGTAGCGCAGAAGGAAACTCCCTTGCCCATGAACTCGCCTTCTCTCTTGCATCCGATGGGACGCGGGAAAGCGCCTGTGGCGATGATCAGTGTCTTACACTGATATGTATCTTTGGTTCCGTAAAGCTTCTTTACGGGGCCTTCCAGCTCGACCTTTGTGATGGTATCGCTTGCGCGCTCAGCACCGAACTTTTCAGCCTGTGCTGTCATTCTGGCGATCAGGGACGGGCCGCTCTCGCCTTCTACCATCTGGCCGGGATAGTTTTCAATTTCGTCAGTAATAGCAATCTGGCCGCCATCTTTTGCCTTCTCGATGATAAGAGTAGACAGGCGGTATCTTCCGGAGTACAGGCCGGCAGCTAAACCTGCCGGACCTGCGCCCAGGATAATCACGTCATAGAGCTTATCCATGGATATATCTCCTTATTATTTCCATTCAAATACAGTCTGGTCCTCAACCGGAGTCTGTAAAGCTTCCAGTGCTTTGGATACGATCTTTGTTCTGATTTCCTTCTCTTCCTCATGAGTAAGAGCGGGGTTTCCTAACGGATGCGGAATAGCTACAGCCGGAACAATACGGTTTGCGCCTACTGTCTGGGAAATCGGAACTACGGTCGCAATATGAACAACCGGAATACCATAAGCTTCAATAGCTTTAACCATCGTTGCACCGCAACGAGTACAGGTTCCTCAGGTAGAGGTCAGGATCACGGCGTCAACATGGTCATCAACCAGCTTCTGTCCGATCTCCGTCGCAAACTTTTTCGCATTGGCTACGGCAGTACCGTTACCAACAGTTGTGTAGAAGTATTTGTGAAGGCTGCCGATCTTTCCTTCCTTGATGAACTCATTGATCACATCAACCGGAAGTACGCGGTCAGCGTCTTCGTTTGCATATACCGGGTCATATCCGCCGTGAGCTGTCTCGTAGGTCTCAGCTGTCAGATCGGTTACGCCTTCGATATCATACTGGCCATACTTGGAAGCACTGGAGGACTCGATGTGGTCCGGGTTGCCCTTCGGAACGATACCGCCGGAGGTAACCAGTGCGATCTTAGCCTTGCTCATGTCTGTGATAGCTGCACCAGGAGCTACACGGTCAAAGCTGGGCATCTCGTACTCGGTCTCGAATTCCTTGCCATTTAACTTCTTAACAAGCATCTCAACTGCACGTGCAGCACCGCGTTTCTTCTCGAAGAAGTTCTTACGGATACCGTTGGGCAGGTAGCCTTCTTCAGCAGATGCGCCGATAGCCTCTCCCTTAGCAACCTTTAATGCTAACGGAGCCATCTTCTTAACGGCATCTCTCATGCCGGCTGCACTGTTCTTTGTGGAAATGATATACACTTCCTTCTTGAACATATCAGCACCCGGGTTCTCTTTGTACATACCGGTGATTACCGGAATGCCCTCTTTCTTAACGGCAGCAGCTACGGTACCGCAGGCTACGCCGTAACGGCCAGCGTTGAAAGCCGGTCCGCAGATTACTAAGTCCGGATTCTGGCTCTTGATCATATCAAGAACTGTGGCAGTGGCAGAATCTACATTCTCGTTGAAGTAGGAGTCACCACAGATTACAGTGGCAACGATCTCTGCCTCCTCGCCAAAGCTCTGCTGGAACGCAAGACCAGGTCCTACGTTGCCTTCGCGAAGCTCCGGCTTGTAATCAGCTTTTTCCTCACCACCGATGTTGGCGAAGAACTGATTGATATAATGAACAACTCTTAACTTCGACATCATTTCCTCCTATTATCTGGCACTTAACGGATTGAAGCCCATCTCGTTTGTTGCACCTGTGATAACCTGAAGCTCAGCGATGATGGAGCCGTCAGCCTGAAGGCTGCCATCGAAACCGCCGGCAATGATATCCGCAACTTCCGGATATCCGATTACCTTGTCCATCTTCGGAAGGTGGATCACTTCATTTGCGTTACCGCCTGTTACAACAGCGTTAGCTGCAGCATCAGCGTCTGCTAAAGACTGGGAAGCGCCGTCGCGGCCTGCATACTCATCAGTGATGATTACAGTCTTAACGCCCTTGCCCTCGATCTTCTTGCAGTTCATGATCAGGTCAGTATCCGGGTTACCGAAACCTTCCTGAGATACGATAGCGCCGTCTAAGCCAAGCCACTCACAAAGTTTGGAGGACCAGTCAGAAGAACGCATCTTATCTGCCAGATATACATTCTCGTTGGTGATGATAACGCCAACGAAGTTTAAAGTCTTTCCATGCTGGGCAAACAGATCTCTGATTACCGGGTTATTCAGATGGTGGTAGGTTGTGTTCTTGTCGCAGGCAGATACACAGTTACCGCTTACGATCGCACCGTCCATGATCTCTGTCGGCATGATGATTGTGGACAGGGACTGCTTTGCGTCAACACCGTACACATATGTATCATGCATAAGACCCTGGCTCTGTAACATAAGAACATAGCCAACTCTCGGCAGCTCCGGCCACTTCTCGATACCTTCCTTAACAGAAACAGTCTCGAAAGTCTCAACCTCTTCTGCTACGATATCTTTTGCCAGCTTACCGATATAATCGGCAGTCTTTAATCCGGCCATACGAACAGCCTTCTCATGTGCATGCTTTGCAAGTCCATCGATCGGCTCACAAACAACTACAAGGTTGTTGAGTTTGGAGAATGGTGTGTATTTGGATCCCTCTCCTGTCATGTCGATGATACCTTCCTGGAAGCCCACGATCTTACCAGTTGTAACAACTGCGCTGCCGCGAAGTACGTTTGTACGTCCGCTTCCCACAGGAGCTACCTTGGAGATCATTCCCGGGAACATAGCACCCTCACCGCTTACTTTTACACGGGGCTCGATAACGTCTTTAACCGGCATGATACGAACGCTCTCGCCAGGTCTTGCGATATCAAGCTCAACGGATTTCAGGTTCTCGTCCTCAAGAATAAGGGCTTTCAACTCGTCGGCATTCACATAGATGGTACCGTTTTCCACCTTGGATTCAGCTCCAAACTGAATGTCGTTAATCGGAATGATTCCTAATTCGAGTTTCATTGTTTACGCTTACCCCGCTTTCTTAAAAACTACAAGATTTTTTGAATCGCTCCCTCGATCAGTGACAGATCCACTGCCTGGAAATCTTCCAGGAGGTTCTGCGGCCAGTCCGGAGTCTTCCGGATCGACTGGAACTTACGGCAAGCCGTGATTCCATTTTCAATGGTGATCTCCTGCTGGTAGAATTCTTCTTTGTCCACAGGACGGTCAGATACCATCACAGATTTATAAGGAGTCTGATTGGGCTTCAGGCTTCCCGTCATCGGATGCGTTTCCAAACACCAGCCATTCTGGATATAATCCCGGACTTTCACGAGTACGTCCATATAACTCTGTCCATCCAGGTATTCCACCTGTATCTGGTCACCGTATTTTACCAGACACATCTGGTTATTTGTAATAATCCGATACATTTTTCCCTCACCCTTTATTGATACAGGAATTTCCTGTTTCAACCATTTTATTTATTAATCATAGGAATACCTTGTATTGATATTTCCTATATATAGAATGTACCACATTTCTTTCCAAAAGAAAAGGGGTATGAAGTTTTTTTCTTAAATTTTTTTCCTTGTGTATGAAATTTATTTCTTGATTTTGAAAAACATTTCATATATAATTGTATCATGATTGGACAATTATTGAATATTTTGTACAGAAAGGCCGGATCATGGACAATAAAACCTTTAATTCCGCATACTATATGGAGACAAAATCCCCCTCCTATGCAAGAACGCTCCTGGACTGCAAGCGGGTGGCCGCCTCCAATGCCAACGTTCTCCTGATCGGGGAATCCGGAACCGGAAAGGATGTGGCCGCCCAGTATATCCACGCCTTAAGCCGGCGGTCCGACAAGCCCTTTATCGCTGTCAACTGCAACGCCTATACAGAATCCCTGCTGGAGCCGGAGCTTTTCGGCGTGGAGCCGGGGATCTTTTCCGACACCATCCGCCGCCGGGTGGGAAAATTCGAGCTGGCCGACCACGGAACTCTCTTCCTGGATGCCATCGGCGACGTCAGCATGACCACCCAGGTAAAGCTTCTGCGGGCCATCGAGACCAAGGAAATCGAGCGTCTGGGCGGAAATAACAAGAAGGTTCTGGATTTCCGCCTGATCGCAGCCACCAGCCGAGATCTTCCCACCAAGGTCATCAACGGCGAATTCCGCGAGGATTTCTTCTACCGGATCAGCACCATTGTGATCCGGATCCCGCCTTTAAGGGAAAGGAAGGAGGATCTGGAAGGAATGATCCATTTTCTGCTGAAAAAAGCCCAGGAGGAAAACGGGATCCGCATCGACCGGATCGAGGATAAGGTGTGGGAGTTCCTTATGAATTATGATTATCCTGGGAACGTCAGAGAATTAAAAAACACCCTGGACCGGATGGTGGTGCTCTCCCAGGATCATGTGATCACCACGGAGGGAATCCCGATCCTCTATAATCTGAAACGCATGACGCCCGTCACCACCTACTCAGCCCATCAGCTGGTCACCTGGAAAGAATTTAAAAGGCGGAGCGAAAAAGAATATCTGGAGTGGGCCCTTCGCCAAACCGACTGGAATATTTCTGCTGCTTCCCGGGAGCTTTCCCTGAGTACCCGCCAGATTTTCAACAAGATCAACGAATATGATATTGAAAAGCCATTTTAGATGACATTTTTCTGAATCTTTTCTTACATACATTGAATCTTCTCTCTTTATATGATAATCTAAAATCAACAAAATGGACGATGTATTTTTGAAGGGAATGGTTTTATGAAAAAGAAACGATCATCGAGATTTTCCGCATCTGTGCTTCTTCCCATGGTCATCGCCTTATGCCTGGGGCTTACAGCCTGCGGAGCCAGTGCGGCCGGCGGAAAAAACGAGGCGGAAACGGTCATGGAAACAGCGGGAGCCGCCGGAGACACGAACGGTGAAACTGTAACAGAAGGCGGAGACAGCCTTACAAGTCCGGCTTCTCTCTCCTCCCCACAAACAGCCGGACGAAAGCTGATCCGGAACGTGGACCTCTGGGCTGAGACCGAGGATTTTGAGGGCCTCTTAAGATCCATCCATGAGCAGGTCTCCTCCCTTTCCGGCTATGTGGAGCAGTCCGATGTTTCGGGCAGCAGCATCCAGCGCGACAGCCGTCCCTCCAGGCGGCACGCCTCCATCACTGCCCGGATCCCGGCAGATCAGCTGGACTCCTTTCTCCAGGTGGTGGAGGACCAGGCCAATGTAACTGAGCGGTCGGAAACCGCCACCGATGTGACCCTCCAGTACAGTGACCTGGAAAGCCGGAAAAAGACTTTGACCACAGAGCAGGAACGGATCTGGGCGCTCCTGGAAAAGGCCGATACCCTGGAGGCTGTCATTGCACTGGAGGAGCGGCTGTCAGAGATCCGGTATCAGCTGGAATCCATGGAATCCCAGCTGAAACTCTATGACAACCAGGTGGATTACAGCACCGTATCCATCCATATCTCTGAGGTAGCCGTTTATACGCCCACAGGTTCCCAGTCTGTTGGAACACGGATCCAGGATGGCTTCAAACGGAATCTTACCTCTGTAAAAACAGCGGTCGTGGACCTGTTCGTCCTGGTCGCCTCCACTCTTCCCATCTGGCTCCCGGCGATCCTGGTGTTTGCCGCCGCAGCAGCAGGGATCCGGTATTATATAGGAAGAAACTCTTCTGGGGAGAAGGGGAAAAAGGACGAAAAGCCAAAGAAAAAACTGGATGATCTCCGCCCTGGCGGAACTCCTCCAGGCGGCCCTTCGGATCCTTCCGCCAAATAAAAAACATGGCGCTGCAAAGGGAAATTTCAATTCCTTGCAGCGCCTTATTTTTATTGACCGATCTAATTCTCTTTCTTCTCCACTTCCACCGGCCGGTTCACTCTTCCGGCGATCTCCTCTTTCACATCAGAGATAAAGCCAGAAAGCTCTCTGGAGCCCTCGTCGCCCTTGAAGCGGCTTCTTACGGAAACCGTACCGTCGGCCTCCTCCTTCTGTCCTACGACCAGCATGTAGGGGATCTTCTGGGTCTGGGCCTCGCGGATCTTGTAGCCAATCTTCTCAGAGCGGAGATCGATCTCTGCACGGATCCCGGCCTCATCCAGCTGGGCCTTTACAGACTTTGCGTATTCCTCATACTTCTCAGAGATGGGAAGCACCTTTACCTGTACCGGAGCCAGCCAGGTGGGGAATGCACCGGCAAAGTGCTCGATGAGGATGCCGATGAAACGCTCCACAGAGCCAAAGGCCACGCGGTGGATCATGATGGGTCTGTGCTTTTCTCCATCCGCGCCGATGTACTCCAGGTTAAATCTCTGGGGCATCTGGAAATCCAGCTGGATGGTTCCGCACTGCCAGGTCCTTCCGATGCAGTCAACCAGATGGAAGTCGATCTTGGGACCATAGAAGGCGCCGTCACCCTCGTTGACCACATAGTTCAGGCCCAGATCATCCAGGGCGCCCTGGAGCGCACTTGTAGCCATCTCCCAGTCCTCGTCGCTTCCCATGGAGTCCTCCGGTCTTGTGGACAGCTCCACATGATACTCAAAGCCGAACAGCTTGTATACGCTGTCGATGAGCTGGGCCACGCCCTTGATCTCATCGCGGATCTGCTCCGGCATCATGAAAATATGGGCATCGTCCTGGTTGAAGCAGCGCACACGCATGAGGCCATGGAGCTGGCCGGATTTTTCGTGGCGGTGTACCAGACCGATCTCTCCCATACGGATGGGAAGATCCCGGTAGGAACGGGGCTCAGACGCATATACAAGAATACCGCCCGGACAGTTCATGGGCTTTACGGCATAATCCTCGTCATCGATGACCGTCGTATACATGTTGTCCTTGTAATGATCCCAGTGACCGGAATTCTCCCAGAGCTTCCGGTTCATGATGATCGGGGAGGAGATTTCCACATAACCGGCCTTCTTATGGATCTCACGCCAGTAATCCAGCAGTGTGTTCTTTAAGATCATTCCCTTGGGAAGGAAGAACGGGAAGCCCGGACCAGCCTCATGCATCATGAACAGGCCCAGCTCGCGGCCCAGCTTTCTGTGGTCACGCTTTTTGGCCTCCTCCATCATGGTCACATAGGCCTCCAGATCCTCTTTTTTCTGAAAAGCAGTGGCATAGATCCTTGTGAGCATCTTATTTTTTTCACTGCCGCGCCAGTAAGCGCCTGCAATGTTCATGAGCTTGAACGCCTTGCCGATCTCCTTTGTGGTCATCAGATGGGGGCCGGCGCACAGGTCTGTAAATTCGCCCTGCTTATAGAAGCTGATAACGGAATCCTCGGGAAGGTCCTCGATCAGTTCCACCTTATAGGGCTCGTCCTTCTCCTTCATAAGGGCGATGGCCTCGGCTCTGGGGAGCTCGAAGCGCTCCAGCGGCAGGGCCTCCTTGATGATCTTCTTCATTTCAGCCTCGATCTTTTCCAGGTCATCGGCAGTAATGGGATTCACCGGATCCACATCATAATAGAAGCCATCGGCAATGGACGGACCGATGGCCAGCTTCGTATCGGGCCATAAACGCTTAATGGCCTGGGCCATCACGTGGCTGGCTGTATGGCGGAGGGCTGCCAGGCCCTCGGCGTCCTTGGCAGTCAGGATATTTAACTGGCAGTCAGAATCCACCACAGTCCTCAGATCTGCCTCTTCCCCGTTGATCTCTGCCACACAGGCCATTCTTGCCAGGCCTTCGCTGATATCTTTTGCAATGTCAATGACAGCCATGGGCTGTGCGTACTCTTTTACAGAGCCGTCCTTCAGTGTAACTTTCATTGTATCTCTCCTTTTCAATATATGGAAAACAGGCACCCGCTTTTTATGTCATAGGGCATACTTGCTTATAACATAAAAAATCCCCTGCCACAGACGTTCTGTCTATGGCAAGGGACGAGTTTACCCGCGGTTCCACCCTGCTAGCACGAGCCGTATATAAGGCCCATACCTCTTATTTCTGATGATAACGGAATCACCGTTCCCGATTAAGGGACACTCCAGGGCGGTCTTCAGCCAAAGGTCCTGTAAAGCGCTTTCAGCACAGGGCGCTCCTCTCTGGACATTTCCTAAAGCTTACTCTTCCTGTCTTCGTGTTGCTGTTTGAACTTATGCACTAGTATAGCACTTGCTGGGGATTTGTCAAGTATTTGTTTCCCGCATTTCCAGGCAGGCATCCTCCATGGAGCCGTCCGCTCCTTGTCCGGAAAACAGCCGGTTCCTGCTGTGCCCTGTCCTTACTTACGCTCCTGGAAGGACCTCCAGAAGGTGTTTAAAATATTCCGGAAGCGGGGCCGTAAATTCCATATACGCTCCTGTCGTGGGATGGATGAAGCCCAGGATCCCGGCATGAAGGGTCTGGCCCTGGAGCTTATACGGGCACCTGGCCGGTCCATAGACCAGGTCTCCCAGCAGAGGGTGTCCCAGGCTCGCCATATGGACACGGATCTGATGGGTACGGCCCGTTTCCAAACGGCACTCAATATGGGTAAAGCCCGAAAAGCGCTTCAGCACCCGGTAATGGGTCACCGCAGACTTGCCGTTCTGGTGGTTGATGCACATTTTTTTCCTGTCCTGGGGATGGCGGCCAATGGGGGCGTCTACGACACCCTCGTCCTCCTTCACCACTCCATGGACAATAGCCTGGTACCGTCTGGTTATGGAATGCTCCTTCAGCTGGGCGGCAATGGAATTGTGGGCCTGGTCATTCTTGCAGGCGATGAGGACACCAGTGGTATCCATGTCAATGCGGTGGACGATCCCAGGACGCAGGACGCCGTTGATCCCGGACAGATCCTCCCGGCAGTGGTACATCAGGGCGTTTACCAGCGTGCCCGTATAATGACCGGCCGCCGGATGGACCACCATGCCCTTGGGCTTATTCACCAGGATCACGTCGCGGTCCTCATAAAGGATATCCAGGGGGATGTTTTCAGCCAGGATCTCCGGCTCCACCGCCTCCGGCACCTCAAAGGTCAGCCGGTCGCCTTCCGATACCCTGTAACTGGCCTTTACCGGACGGCCGTCTGCAAAAACGCCGCCGGATTTCATGAGCTTCTGGAGAAAGGAACGGGAATATTCCTCACACTGCTCCG
>ENA-OPSO01001110-OPSO01001110.1-human-gut-metagenome-genome-assembly--contig:-NODE-1110-length-10485-cov-6.122052_pt1 | contig 10485 bp, 10 predicted proteins | sample MGYA00241455_ERZ501902 | MGnify/ENA primary metagenome ERZ501902 (study PRJEB25962, sample SAMEA2042405) | human gut metagenome | biome: human gut; feature: human-associated habitat; material: faeces...
CCGACGATGAACGTGTGGAAGAAATAGCCCATATGCTGAGTGGTGCTAAGCTGACCGAAGCCGCACTGAACAATGCCAGAGCATTGCTGGAAGTATCAAATAGTAAATAGTAAATCGTCAAATAGTAAATACCCATATATGGTTGATAACAGTGAAATGATTTTCGGCGTTCGTGCCGTGATAGAAGCCATTCAGGCAGGAAAAGAGATAGACAAGATATTGGTAAAGAAGGACATTCAGAGTGATTTGTCAAAAGAGCTGTTCGCTGTCTTGAAAGGGACTTTGATACCGGTACAGCGCGTTCCGGTGGAACGCATCAACCGCGTGACGCGGAAGAATCACCAGGGAGTAATTGCCTTCATCTCTTCAGTCACTTACCAGAAGACGGAGGACTTGGTACCTTTCCTTTTCGAGCAGGGCAAGAATCCTCTGTTTGTGATGCTCGACGGCATCACGGATGTCCGCAATTTCGGTGCCATTGCCCGTACTTGCGAGTGTGCGGCGGTAGATGCCGTGATTATCCCTGCACGGAACAGTGTATCAGTCAACGCAGACGCCATGAAAACCTCGGCAGGAGCCTTGCACACTTTGCCCGTTTGCCGCGAACACAGCTTGAAAGAGACCCTGCAATTCCTCAAGAATAGTGGTTTCCATATCGTGGCAGCCACGGAGAAAGGCGATTACGACTATACCAAAGCCGACTATACCGGTCCGATGTGCATCATTATGGGTGCCGAAGACAAGGGGGTGTCCTATGACAACCTGGCGTTGTGTGACGAGTGGGTGAAGATTCCCATGTTGGGAACCATCGAGTCCCTCAATGTTTCCGTTGCAGCCGGCATTTTGATTTATGAAGCGGTAAAACAAAGAACCAACTAAGATATGAAAAAGAAATTGCTGTTGATGCTCACTCTCTGTTTATTGGCTCAGTGGAGTGTGGCACAAGCCCCGAAGTGGGTAGACAAAGCCAAACGTGCCGTTTTTTCGGTGGTGACCTACGACCAGAACGATAAGATACTGAATACTGGAAACGGCTTTTTTGTCACTGAAGATGGCGTTGCGCTTTCTGACTACACCTTGTTCAAAGGTGCCCAGCGCGCCGTTGTGATGAGCTCGGACGGGACACAGATGCCGGTGGAGGCCATTATGGGGGCCGATGACATGTACGATGTTGTCAAGTTCCGTGTCGGTATCCCCGGAAAGAAAGTCACGGCACTCACTTTGGCTGCTGTGGCTCCGGCTGCCGGTGCGGATGTATATCTGCTGCCTTATTCCACCCAGAAAGACCGTTCCTACACTGCCGGGAAAGTAAAGGAAGCTGATAAGATTTCCGGCAACTATTCCTATTATACGCTCGATATGCGTCTGAAGGACAAGATGGTGAGTTGTCCGCTGATGACTGTGGACGGGCAGGTCTTCGGCCTTGCGCAGAAGTCCTCCGGACAAGACACGGCTACCATCTGCTATGCTATTGATGCCAATTTCGCCATGTCGCAGAATATCTCCGCATTGTCTTATGGAGATATGTCATTGAAGGGCATCGGTATCAAGAAGGCATTGCCCGATACCGAAGAGCAGGCTTTGGTATTCCTCTACATGGCTTCTTCCCAACTGTCTCCGGAGAAGTATATGGAGACTCTGAATGATTTCATTGCACAATATCCTGCCAGTGCCGACGGTTATCTGCGCCGTGCTTCCCAGCATCTGTTCATGTCCCGTGAAGATGTTTCCATGGATAAGGTTGCCGCAGATATGGATAAGGCTTTGGAGGTTGCTGCAAAGAAAGATGATGTGTATTACAACCGGGCCAAGATAATCTATAATTATGCATTGGGCAAGCCCGAGAAAGTTTATAAGGATTGGTCGCTCGACAAAGCTCTGGGCGAGGTACGGAAAGCGATAGCCATTGACGAGCTTCCGGTTTATGTCCAATTGGAGGGTGACATCCAGTTTGCCAAGCAGGACTATCCGTCGGCATTTACCAGCTATGATAAAGTGAACAAGACCATTCTGGCCTCTCCGGCTACCTTCTTCAGTGCCGCCAAGACCAAGGAATTGATGCAGGCGCCTGCCGAAGAGGTACTGGCTCTGATGGACAGCTGTGTGGCCCGCTTTACCCAGCCCTATACGGAGGAAGCTGCCCCTTACTTGCTGGAGCGTGCCCAAGCCCGCATGAATGCAGACCAGGCGCGTAATGCCATGTTGGATTATGACGCCTATTACAATGCCGTGAACGGTAAAGTGAACGACATGTTCTACTATTACCGTGAGCAGGCTGCCTTGAAGGCCAAGCAGTACCAGCGTGCGCTGGACGATATGGCGAAGGCCATCGAACTGAATCCGGAGGATTTGACCTACCGTGCCGAACTGGCAGTGGTGAATCTTCGCGTGGGACGTTACGAGGAGGCGTTGAATGTGCTGAAGACTGCCTTGGAGAAAGACCCTAACTATGCCGAGGCCTATCGTCTGATGGGTATCGCCCAGCTGCAGATGAAGAAGGATAAGGAAGCTTGTGCCAGCTTTGCCAAGGCAAAGGAATTGGGTGACCCCAATGTGGATGCTTTGATTGAGAAGCATTGCAAGTAAAGGGATGGGATAGAATAAAGGCTCTGCTTTCGCAAGCAGAGCCTCTGTTTTGGGGAACTCCCCCGTGTTAAATGAGTTAAGTCTAGGTATAACAGGTTATGAGTGAAATTACGTTGTTTTATTTATAAAATGCGTGGATTTCCGGAATACTGCATATACTTCGGATTTTTTTATTTCAAAAAAGGAAAATAGACTCGATTATTAATAAAAACAAACTTTGACAATCATGAAGAAAGTGATTTGCAGCCAGAAGGCACCGGGCGCCATAGGCCCTTATAGCCAGGCTATCGAAGCCGGCGGAATGGTATTTGTATCAGGTCAGTTGCCTATTGACGCAGCTACCGGAGTGATGGCTGAAGGTGCGGAAGCGCAAGCCCGCCAGTCCTTGGAGAATATAAAGCATATCCTGGAAGAGGCAGGTCTGAGCATGGCGAATATTGTGAAGACAACCGTTTTCCTGGCAGACATGTCCTTGTTCGCTGATATGAACAAGGTATATGCCACTTATTTTGACGGTGCTTTCCCGGCACGTTCGGCTGTGGCAGTGAAGGCGCTGCCCAAAGATGCCTTAGTAGAGATTGAGTGCATCGCGGTTCGCTAACAAGTCGGCCACAATGAAACTGCTGCCTCCCACGAAGATGAAATCTTCCGGGAGGCTTTTTTCTTGTGCAGCCCGCACGGCGGCAGGTACATCAGGATAGCAATGTCCTTCCAGACCTGCTGCTTCGGCAAGCTCCTGTAGTTCGCTTTCGGGCAATGCTCGCTTCACGCTGGCTTTGGTGAAGTAGTAGGTCGCTTCCCGGGGCAGCAGGGCCAGTACCCCCCGTATATCCTTGTCATTCACCATGCCTATGATGATGTGTAGCTGGCGGTAAGCCTGCTGTTTCAGTTGTTCTGTAATGTAGGTGATGCCTCCCACATTGTGGCCGGTGTCACAAATCAGGGTGGGCGAGTCCTGCAGTTTTTGCCAGCGTCCCATCAAGCCCGTCAGTTCCACCACACGGGCAAAGCCACTGCGCACTGCTTGTCCGTCCAGCCGGTAGCCGGCTTCTTTCAGTAGCGGGAGGGCGGTGAGGATGGTCCGGGCATTTTTCTGCTGGTAGAGTCCTTTCAGTTCGTATTCTATTCCGGGATAGTCTTCACGGTCATTCTCCTCGGCAAAGTAGATGGGAGCACCCGTTGTCTGTGCTTTTTCCAGAAATACCGGTTTCGTTTCGGGAGTGGTCTCGCCGATTACAACGGGGATACCGCTTTTGATGATTCCTGCCTTCTCTCCTGCGATTTTTGCTAAGGTGTCCCCCAGGAATTGGGTATGGTCAAAACTGATGTTGGTGATGATGCATACATCCGGACGGATGATATTGGTACAGTCCAGGCGTCCGCCTAGTCCCACCTCGATTACGGCTACATCCACCTTCTCATCGGCAAAGTAGCGGAAGGCCATGGCAGTGGTCAGCTCAAAGAAAGAGGGATGGAGGGGTTCGAAGAAGCCACGTTCCTGCTCTACAAAACGGATGACGTATTCCTCGGGTATAGGCTGTCCATTAATCCGGATGCGCTCCCGGAAATCCACCAGATGGGGCGAGGTATAGAGCCCGACCCTGTATCCTGCCTCTTGCAGTATGGCGGCAAGCGTATGCGAGCAGGAGCCCTTTCCATTGGTACCGGCCACATGAATGCTGCGGAAACTGCGGTGGGGATGTTCGAAGTGTGCGTCCAGGGTCAGAGTGTTTTCCAATCCTTCCTTGTATGCTGAGCCGCCCACTTGCTGAAACATGGGCACACTGTTATATAAGTAAGTTAAAGTGTCCTGATAATCCATCTTTTATAATATTTAACGGAGAAGCAATCCTTTCTCCCTATTAATTTGTTATCTTTAAAAGCGACAAAGATAATGCAGACCGAACGCAATCAAGCTTGCTTGAAATTGCTTGCAGTGTAGCTTATCTTAAGCTTATGCAAAGGTATTAACAATTTAAATCTAACGTGTATGGGAGCTAAGAAAAATTTTGTGATTGATACGAATGTGATTCTTCACGATTATAATTGTTTGAAGAATTTTCAAGAGAATGACATTTATCTTCCCATCGTAGTCCTTGAAGAACTGGACAAATTCAAGAAAGGTAATGAGCAGATTAATTTCAATGCGCGTGAGTTCGTCCGTGAGCTAGATTTGATTACCGATGACAATCTGTTCACCAAAGGGGCGCCATTGGGAGAGGGCTTGGGCCGTCTGTTTGTGGTGGCAGGCATGGTGGACTCTCCCCGGGTACGTGATTCCTTTCCCGAACGCATCCCCGACCATCAGATTCTGTCGGTAGTGGACTGGCTTTCCACCAAAAAGCCTAAAATGAAAACCATCCTTGTCACGAAAGACGTGAATCTGCGCATGAAGGCGCGTTCCATCGGTCTGCTGTGCGAAGACTACATCAATGATAAGGTAATCAATGTGGATATATTCGAAAAGTCGAATGAAGTGTTCGAGGGTATTGACCCTGCGCTGATAGACCGCATTTATTCTTCCAAAGAAGGACTGGACATCAACGAGTTTGATTTTAAGGACATCATTCGTCCTAATGAATGCTTTGTGCTGAAGAGTGACCGCAGCAGTGTGCTTGCACGTTATAATCCCTTTACCCATTCGATTTGCCGGGTCAACAAGACAAAGAACTATGGCATTGAACCGCGCAATGCTGAGCAGAGCTTTGCTTTTGAGGTGCTGAATGACCCGAACATCAAGCTGGTTGCCCTGACTGGTAAGGCGGGAACCGGCAAGACCCTGCTGGCACTGGCCGCTGCATTGGGAAAACTTACCGACTACAAGCAGATTCTTCTGGCACGTCCCATCGTAGCCCTATCCAATAAGGACCTTGGATTCCTTCCCGGTGATGCCAATGAGAAAGTGGCTCCTTACATGCAGCCTTTGTTTGATAATTTGAATGTAATCAAGCATCAGTTCGCTGCCAATTCCTCTGAAGTGAAACGCTTGGAGGATATGCAAAAAAGTGAACAATTGGTCATCGAGGCATTGGCCTTTATCCGCGGGCGCAGCTTGAGCGAAACCTACTGTATTATTGATGAAGCCCAGAACCTGACTCCACATGAGATTAAGACCATCATCACCCGTGCCGGTGAGGGCACGAAAATGGTGTTTACCGGTGATATTCAGCAGATAGACCAACCCTATCTGGACAGTCAGTCCAATGGACTTGTCTATATGATAGACCGTATGAGGGACCAGAACTTGTTTGCCCATGTCAATCTGGTGAAAGGAGAACGTAGCCAGTTGAGCGAGTTGGCAAGTAATCTGATGTAGCGGATATCGCATTTTCCGGGGTAAAACTATTTCTATCCCGCTTTCCGGCTGCTAAAACAGGGGAAGGCGGGATGGTTTCTTTATAGAGGATAGATAATTATTATAACATTTTTTTATCGATTTTTTGCCCGTTTTGACTAAAATAGTGTATCTTTGCCTCGCCTAAAACAAAACTGTCAAGCAAAATGAAGCGAAATTTTTTTCATCGGTATCTTTCCGCGAAAGTGCTTCCGATATGGACTATTCTATTAATTGACGTATTTATCATCGTCATATCCAGTCTGTTGGCCTATGCTCTCCGATATGATTTCAGAAGCATTTTTTTGGAATCCTCTACCATTGACAAGACCATTTTATGGACGGTTGTTGTCAACTTGATTTTCTTCCGTGTTTTCCGTACGTATTCCAATGTGTTGCGCTTTTCCTCCTTTGTGGATATCATGCGCATTTTTGTGTCATTGACGGTGTCGTATGCACTGCTGATGATAACGAGCGTCCTGACGGAAAGCTATTTGGAGTTTAACCTGGCTCCGGTCAGCGTGCTGTTCATGTCCTATATCATCAGCTTTGCCATGATGGCATGCTCCCGTGTGATTGTCAAGACTTTCTTCGAGGCGCTGAACTTCGACGGCACCCACAGTGCCAATGTGTTTATTTACGGTGCCAAGGAAGCCGGGGTCAACATTGCCAAGGCATTGCGTGTCAATCTGCGCAACCACTACCGTCTGCGCGGATTCATTGCGGACGAACCTGAGCTTATCAACAAGGTGATGATGGGTGTCAGGGTGTTCCCCAACGATGATACGCTGATTGATGTGCTGAACGACCGCGATGTGCAGACCATCATCATTTCTCCTGCCAAGATGGAGGAACTGAAGAAGTCCGACATGGCTGACCGCCTGCTGGTGCACAACATCAAACTGATGACCGCGCCTCCTTTGAGCGAGTGGAACGGTCAGGCGCTGAGCCGCACACAGTTGAAGGAAATTCAGATTGAGGACCTGCTTCAGCGCAATCCTATCGAGATAGATATCCATAAGGTTGCCTCTCATCTGGAGGGCAAGCGTGTGATGATTACAGGCGCCGCCGGCTCCATCGGCAGCGAAATCATGCGCCAGGTGGCTTCGTTCAATCCCTATAAGCTTATTTTAGTGGACCAGGCCGAGACTCCTCTGCACGACATCCGTCTGGAACTTCAGGACCGTTGGCGCGACATCGATGCTGAGACCATCATAGCCGACATCTCCAATGCCACGCGCATGGAGGATATCTTCAGGGAGTTCAAGCCCCAGTATATTTTCCATGTGGCCGCCTACAAGCATGTGCCGATGATGGAGGACAACGTTTCCGAGTCCATCCAGGTGAACGTATTCGGCACGCGCACCGTTGCCGATCTTGCCGTGAAATACGGTGCCGAGAAGTTTGTGATGATTTCTACGGACAAGGCTGTTAACCCTACAAACGTGATGGGCTGTTCCAAGCGTATTTGCGAGATTTATGTGCAGTCTCTTGCGAAGAAGTTGCAGAAGGAGGGAGGCCATGCCACTCAGTTCATCACTACGCGTTTCGGCAATGTGCTGGGTTCCAACGGTTCTGTCATTCCCCGTTTCCGCGACCAGATTCAGCGTGGCGGCCCGGTGACAGTGACCCATCCTGAGATAATCCGTTACTTCATGACCATTCCCGAAGCTTGCCGCCTTGTTCTTGAGGCCGGCAGTATGGGCAACGGCGGTGAAATCTATATCTTCGACATGGGTAAGCCGGTGAAGATTGTGGACCTTGCCAAGCGTATGATCAGCCTTTCCGGACGTACGGATGTGAAGATTGAATTTACCGGTCTCCGTCATGGCGAGAAGCTCTACGAGGAACTCTTGAATGTGAAGGAGCTTACAAAGCCCACCTATCATGAGAAGATTATGATTGCCACGGTGCGTGAGTATGACTATGACGAGGTGAAGGAGCGTATCCAGAAGCTGATTGATGTAAGTTACACCTATGACCAGATGAAAATTGTTGCTGCCATGAAGGATATTGTTCCGGAATTCGTGAGCAAGAATTCCTGCTTTGAGGCGCTGGATAAGAAGAAATAAAAAGATAGCGGTATAGTATAAAATGAAAGGGTGATAACGTCATTGTAGTGTTATCACCCTTTCAATTTTATTGTCTTCTTGTCAGCCTTTTGTCTCATTCATGTGAAGAGAAGTATTTCAAGAACTGTGTACGTTCGAAAGTATTGACTCCCTTCGGGTCGTTTACGTTCAGAATACCTTTGAACTGGCTGATGGTTTCCATACCTTTGCGGTCCATCCACAAGTTGAGGAAGCGGATGTATTCTTCAATGATGGTAGCTGAATTCTGATAAAGCACACTGCATATCTCTACGGCCGAAGCACCTGCTAATATTGCCTTGACAACGCCTTCGGGCGAGTGGATACCACCGGAAGCAGCATAATCGAGTTTGTTTACGGCTGCCGAAGCGATGCCTATCCAGCGCAGGGCTTTGGACAAATCGGCTTCATTGCTGAATACGTTGCCGGATACTTGTATCATTTTCTCAATGTTGATGTCCGGCTGGTAGAAGCGGTTGAACAGCACTACTGCGGCGGCACCGTTGGCATACAGCTGGTCTATCAGAGCTATCGGATTGGTCAGGTTGTCACCCAGCTTCATGATGACGGGTATCTTGACCGTCTTCTTGATGTGGCTCAGAATGTCGATGTGGCGTTGCTCGAAACTGCCGTAAGCATATTGTACATCCGTCTGCAGTGCAAGGATATTGATTTCCAGTGCGTCTGCGCCGGCTTCTTCTATTTTGGCGGCAAATTCCACCCAGTCGGCATTCTGATAGCAGTTGATGCTGGCTATGATGGGGATATTGCAAACCTTTTTGCTTTCCTTAATCAGGTTCAGATATTCACCCAGCTTATGTTCGCGGATATATCCTACAAGGTAGTCACTGCCTTCGGGGTACATGTTCGGGTCTCCCATCCAGTCAGCCTCCATCATGATTTGCTCTTCAAAGAGTGATTTTAGCACAATGGCACCTGCGCCGGCCTCAGATAGTTTCTGATTCTTGGCGGCGCTGTCTGTCAGTCCGGAGCTGCTGACGATAATGGGGTTTCTGAGTTTCAGCCCTGCAAAAGTAGTTTCTAATGTTGCCATGATAATGATTTTTTATGGTTAATAGTTTCTTTCTCCAAAAATCTTGCTTCCTACACGTATCAAGGTGCTCCCGGCTGCAATGGCCTCGTGATAGTCGTGAGACATCCCCATGGACAGTTCCCGGAATGACTCTGCATCGGCAAACCACTTGGCTTTCACTTCATTGAAGAAGCTATTTAAAGAACAAAACTCTGTTTTGATTTGTTCGTCATTGTCCGTATTTGTGGCCATGCCCATCAATCCGCATATCCGGATATGCTTGAGCTCTCTCCATTCACCGGCTGCCAGCATTTCCCGGCATTCGTCAAAGCTGAATCCAAACTTGGTCTCTTCCCGGGCAATGTGCAACTGCAGTAGGCAGTTGACGGGTTTTCCGGCTTTGGCAGCCTGCTTGTCCACTTCGGCCAACAGCTTGTAGGAGTCTATGCCATGAATCAGCGCTACGTAAGGAACGATATATTTTATTTTGTTTGTTTGCAGATGCCCGATGAAATGCCATTCTATGTCTTTGGGTAGACTTTCGTATTTGGCAGTCATTTCCTGCACCTTACTTTCTCCGAACACACGCTGGCCGGCACGATACGCTTCTTCTATCGCCTCGTTGGGGTGAAATTTGGAAACAGCCACCAGCCGTACCTTTTCAGGCAGTTCGCTCAGTACTTGTTTTAAATTCTCTGCAATCATCGTTTTTTTGAGTTATGAGTTATGAGTTATAAGTTATGGCTCGCAATAATAATTCATAACTTATAACTCATCACTTAAATTAAACTTCCGGTTTGTCGTCGGGCTCTGCACTGTACGGATATACATCCATAATGGCGGTTTCCGCTACAGATGCTATCTGATAGTCGGCCATTGTGCCTTTCATGCCCTCATCCAGTTTCTTCACTGCATCACGCAGGTCGGCAGCCTGCACCAATACCTGGGTAGAGGTTTTCTTTTCCGCACCGCTTTTCTCGTCCAGTGTGATGAAAACCAGTTTACATTTAAACCAGCGGTCGGCAGCTTCCTCTTCGCTGGGGAACAATTCGCTATAGTTGGCACGTTTGATGTCCGATACGGTGAACTCTCCCGAAATGAACGGCGTCATCTCTTCGATGATGCGTGCTTCCGCTTCCGTAAAACTGAGGGCATCCACCAGGTACGGTTCGGTCACCTTCTTGTTCATTCCATTTTCCATTGTTTTCTCGTAACGGATCTTACATTCAAACCATGTATGCATTGCCATAATTTTCTGTTTTTAATTATTGATTTATTGTTAGTTAAGTTGCTTTATGCGTGCCTATGCCCGCCGAAAGCAGTGCAAAGATAGCCAAAAACTAAATGGATATAAAAAGTTGCCTTGCATTTTACGTGAAAAATTTATTGGAGAACCGGGACGGTACGTATGGGCATAAAAAAAGGAGTACCGCTGTACTCCA
>ENA-OPSO01001120-OPSO01001120.1-human-gut-metagenome-genome-assembly--contig:-NODE-1120-length-10396-cov-5.188666_pt1 | contig 10396 bp, 7 predicted proteins | sample MGYA00241455_ERZ501902 | MGnify/ENA primary metagenome ERZ501902 (study PRJEB25962, sample SAMEA2042405) | human gut metagenome | biome: human gut; feature: human-associated habitat; material: faeces...
TTATCAGTGATACATAGCTCATAAATCATAAATCTGAAATCATAAATCGTTTCACTTATACCTTTCGATAATATCCCAAACATCCTTCTCTGTTCCCCCGAAAGGTCCCGAGGCTTCCAGCTTGATTGTACACATGGCGGCGGCAAAACATCCTGCTTCTTTGTATGAAGCTCCTTTGTTTCGCATGTACAGATAGCCGGCCATATAGGTATCGCCACATCCCGTAGCGTCCACAATCTCTGTTGGAGGGTATGCGGGTATTTCATGAAATTCGCCGTCGGCATAAATGACAGATCCCATGCTTCCTAATGTCAGCAAAACCTCCTTAACGCCCCAGTTGGCTAATTTCAGAGCTGCTTCACGCGGATTTTTGCATCCGGTGAGAACTTCCGTTTCGTGTTCGTTGGCTTTCAGGATATGGATGTATTTCAGTGCCTCTTCCTTTTCCGGCCAGTCTACGGCGAAAACATTCTCACCGCGAACTTCACGCAGGTAGCCTTGGGCATCGACCGATAACATCCCTTTGGTCGATAAATATTTGATTACATCTAAAGAAAAATCGTCCGCCAGCAAACTTCCCAAATGATAGATGCGGGCATCGACATCCTGTAACCCTTCAACTGTGAACGGATCGGCTTTTGCCAATACCCGCTGCGTCCGGTTGTTCTGGTTCTCGCCATATGTATTTTCAAAATAGACGGAATGGGTACTGGGCAAAACCTTTACCTCGATCCCTTTCCTGCGTATTTCTTCCACCGCGTCCATCTCACTGACAGCAAGAGCTGTTACCAACAGGAAGTCGGAAGTATCTAATTTGCTCATTCCATGCGCGAAATAGAAAGATGTTCCTCCCGGCATATGCAGTGTCCTTTTCGGCGTTACAATCTTATCCAACGTAATGTGGCCGATGCAACAAAGATTATGTGTATTCATATTACTTATTTAATCAGGCTGCAAAAGTATATAAAAACAAGAAATAAATTGTTGCTATGAATATTTTTAGCTCTTCCTTCGCCAGTTTGAATAATGAAACTTGCCATTAATAGTTTGTCATAGGCTCAAACAATGGAAATTTCTGATAACTCATGCCCTATCATGCGAATTGTTTCCACTAGATCCGAGAAACGCTGTTTGGAGAACTTATAGGTTCCTTCTCTCGGAAGTTCTTGTACTTTATACACTGCTATCGACTAAAAATTAGATACGTTTGTCTTGAATACAATATACAGTTTACTTGTCTAACCAATAACTATTACTATATTTGCATTGTGCAAATAGCACAATTGCGTTGTTTAACTGATTCTTTCAAATAAAAATCTGGAAAATTTGAAAGGGGGAAGAATGGGTTAGCATATCCCGCATCGTATCCGTAAGTATGGTGTGGGAGTATGTTGCTTATTTACTCCCAAAGGTTTTCCAGAGCCCTATTTGATAGATAAGTCACAGCTCTCACACTCTATATAATAATTTAAAGATTAAAGTTTGGAGATCGAGAACGCCGTGATTTTATTCACACAGAAGAAAGATGCTGGTTGAAAAGAAAATACTATCCGACCATTTTGAAGAAATATATGTCTCTTGGTTTTCCCGGATGAAATATTTCGCTCTGGAGTATGTCGTGTCAGAAGAAGACGCAGAAAATATCGTCCAGGACGTATTTACCGAATTGTGGGAAAGAAAAGAGATCTTGGCTTATGATGTGAATCTGGTTGCCCTGCTTTTTACTTCGATCAAAAACCGTTGTATCGACCTTTTACGTCACCGCATTGTTGTAAAGGAAGCTGTCAACCTGATACAGGAAGAGTATCAGGCTACTTTGCGGATGAAACTTGCCTCCTTGGAATTATTCGATCAGTCTCTACTCTCCGAGCAGGATATCGAACGGATCATTACTGAAGTGGTAGACTCTTTGCCTGAAAAATGTCGGGAAATTTTTATCAAAAGCAAAATAGAGGGGAAAAAACAGAAAGACATAGCTGCTGAATTGAATATTTCCCTTAAAACTGTTGAAAATCAGATGGATATCGCCTATAAGAAAATTAAAAGCGAATTGAAAGACTATCTCCCTTTATTAATATTTTTACTCGCTAATTAAAAAAATCCGTTTATCCTCTTGGGGGTTTTGGTTCCCTGATCCGTTTATTAAGAACAAAAGCGGAAAATATGAACGAACGGATACATAAATACTTTTATGAGGAACTTTCCACGGAAGAGCGACTATCCCTGCTGCGCGATGTCGAGGCGAGTGAAGAACTCAAAAAAGAATTTGTAGAGTATCAAAATCTATATGCCTTGTTGAACTTAGGACATCAGGTGCAGGATAAAACAATCGGCAAACAGAAATACGACTGCTTTATTTTGCAAAAGCAACACTCCGTGATGTGGAAGCGTTGGACACGCCGGATCGGGTATGCGGCTGCTATCCTGATATTAGTCGTTTCAACAAGTATATTGACATATTGGTATGCACAGCCTGAGCAAGCGGAGTTTTTATCGGAGAATGTGATGAATACTCTGTACACTCCTGCCGGACAGCGGGCACAACTGGTCTTGCAGGATGGGACGGAAGTTTGGCTGAATGCGAAGTCGAAGTTGATCTATCCAGCCAGTTTTACCGATGATAAAAGGAATGTTACGATCGAAGGAGAAGCCTTCTTCAAAGTGGCGAAAGCCCCTTCCCGCCCTTTCATTGTTTCTACGCATGATGTCGATATGGAAGTTTTAGGCACCCAATTTAACGTGTGCAGCTATCCTGCGACCGGCTATGTACAAACCAGTTTGTTGGAAGGTTCCGTACGCGTCTTTTTCCGGAATAAGGAATCTGACGGGATCATTTTGGAACCGGATCAACAAGTGACTGTCTCGAACGGAAAGATGAAGGTAGAACCGATTCGCCTGAAAGCTCATTTTTTATGGCTTGACGGTATATATGCCTTTGAAAATGAACCTTTGATCAATATTCTGGAAAAAATGGAACTTTACTATGACGTAAAGATCGTAGTAAAAGACACATCTTTATTCAAAGATACTTATACGGGAAAATTCAGGCAGCGCGACAGTCTTGACGATGTTTTCCGCGTATTGCAGCAAATCCGCAAATTTAAAGTAGAAAAAAACACAGAGCGGAACATAGTGACCTTAAAATAAGAACATGTCAAACATAAAAACGTATAGCCTATGATGAAAGAACAGTAGAAAAACAAAAGCGGCAGAAGCTACCAACAACTGCCGCAGAAGTTAAAGCAAACACAAGTCGTAATTTTTTAGTATTCACTTTAAATTTAGAACAAAGATATGAAAAGAAAAACTTTGTTGTTGCCTTTTATTATCTATAATAGTAACATTAAATATTTTTTTAGGATTATGAGAATATCACTTTTCCTATTGTTTGTATGTGTGTTTCAATTGATGGCAGAAGAAGCAGATGCACAAAATGCAGAGATCAAACTTAGCCAGAATAGCATGACAATAAAACAATTGGTCAAAGAGATTGAGGCGCAAACTGACTATTTGGTTGTGTTTCGGGATCAGGATGTGGATGTCAACAAGACTGTTTCTTTTAACACAAAAACAGCTACAGTTGCAGACTATCTAGAAATGATTACTAAAAACACAGGTATTAGTTATCAGTTTGAAAATAACTATATTACGTTATTGTCTACCTCTTCTAAATCTGTAAATCAAGAGAAAAAGAAAAAAATAAGTGGACAAATAGTTGATACTTACGGTTTAGCGGTTATAGGGGCAAATGTTGTAGAAAAGGGAACGACGAATGGTACGATAACGGATGTAGACGGAAATTTTTCTTTGGAAGTCGATGAAAACAGCACGTTGGTTGTAAGCTATATTGGGTATACTCCACAAGAAATAATCGTAGCAAATAAATCAAATTTTAGTATTAAATTGAAAGAAGATACCGAAGTATTGGATGAGGTTGTAGTGGTAGGTTATGGAACAGCGAAGAAAAAGGATCTTACAGGAGCTGTTTCTAGTGTAAAAGCCGAAAAATTATCAGCTCAGGCTCCTCGAAATGTACAAGATATTTTACGTTCGAATGCCGCTGGTTTGAATATTGGTATAGCTACTGATGCTAAAGCTGAGGCTGATTTATCTGTTCGGGGTAAAGGTACTTTATCTGCGGGCAGTTCACCTCTTATTGTTTTAGATGGAGTGATTTATGAAGGAAATTTGTCAGATATAACTCCTGAAGATATTGCAAGTGTAGATGTTTTGAAAGATGCGAGTTCGTCTGCCGTATATGGAGCAAAAGCCGCAAATGGAGTTATTGCAATTACAACAAAAAAAGGAATTCAAGGGAAACCTGTGATTAATTTCAATGCAAATATCTCTTTTGCAAAATCTGCGAATCAACCTAAAATATTGGATGCTGAGGGATTCTTGAAATTTAGGCAGGATTATAATGAAGGGAGAAATTCGGATGAATATTTGGCTAAATATCCTCAAATATTTGTAAATCCATTTAAGCTACAAGGTGTCGATCCGCTTGTTTGGTATAATTATGACCAAAGTGTACCTGCCACATCTGTCACTGATAAACAATTGGAAACTCAATGGTTATCCCGTCTGAATTTACTGACTCCTGAAATTGATAATTATTTTGCAGGTAGAATTACGAAATGGGATGATCTTGTATTTCAAACGGGATTACAACAAGATTATACAGTTAGTGTATCGAATGCTACAGAAAGGACTTCGCAATATTACTCATTGAACTGGGCGGATAGGGAAGGTATTATTACCGGAGATAAATATACAAATTTTAGAGCAAGAATGAATGTGAAAACAGAAATCACATCATTCCTTTCTGTAGGTATGAATGCTCAATTTTCCTCTCGAAATGAAGGCTTTTTGAAGTGTCTTTGGGAGCAAATGACTATGATTTCACCTTATGGAGCAAATGAGGTGGATAATTTAGAAAGCCCTTATAGACGAAATCCGACAGGAATGGACCCTGTCAATCCTTTCTATGATAATATGTATACAGAAAGGAAAGATTTGTATCAGAATTTAAATGCAAAACTGTATGCAGAAGTTAAACTTCCATTTGGAATCGAATATACTTTGAATTTCACTCCTTACTATAGTTGGCATGATTATTATAATCATTATTCATCTGAAGGAGAAAAATGGGAAGCTATAGGAGGAGCTTCAGTTAGAACGAATACTAAACAGTTCAGTTGGCAAATAGATAATATCATTCGCTGGAAGAGAGAATTTGCTCAGAAGCATAAAGTAGAAGTCACACTGTTAGCGAATGCAGAAAAAGCTCAGTATTGGTCCACTACGGCAGAGGCTCAAGGATATACGCCTAATGATGTTTTGGGATATCATCAGTTGCAATCGGGATCAGTACAAAAAGTATCAAGTGATGATACGTATCAAACAGGGGATGCTTTAATGGCTCGTCTATTTTATTCGTTTAATAACAAATATATGTTGACAACTTCTATCCGACGTGACGGATATTCTGCATTTGGAAAGAAAAACCCTCGAGCAACATTTCCTTCTGTCGCTTTAGGATGGGTTTTTACTCAAGAACAATTTATGCAACAAGCAAATTCGTGGCTGAATTATGCAAAATTGAGAATTTCTTGGGGAGAAAATGGAAATAGAGATATTGGCCAGTATGCAGCATTGGCTCAAATGAAATCAAGTTTGAGACCTTATATTGACCAAACAGGCAATATTTATACAATTTCTCAGATGTTTGTAAATACGATGGCAAACCATAATTTAAAATGGGAAAGAACTGCTGCGTTTAATTTTGATTTGGATTTCTCTTTATTCGATGAATTGTTGAGTGGTTCCATTGAAACTTACGTATCTAAGACAAATGATTTGTTAGTAAAACGAGCATTACCCGATGTTACTGGTTTTAATAGTGTAACTGCCAATTTGGGGCAGTTACAGAATAAAGGATTTGAATTAACTTTAAATGCAAATATTATTAATTCAAAAGATTTCAAATGGTTCGCTTCTGGTAATTTTTCTTTAAATAGAAGAAAAATAAATAGCCTTTATGGTGATATGGTCGATGTTTTGGATGAGAATGGAAATGTTATTGGACAAAAAGAGTCGGATGATGAAACCAATAAATGGTTTATTGGTCAAGATCCGGATCGTATTTGGGATTATGAGAGAGCTGGAGTCTGGCAAAAAGATGAACGTGAAGAAGCTGCGATTTATGGGTGTCGACCTGGTGATTTTAAATATGTCGACCAAAACGGAGACGGTATCATGAATAATAAAGATAAAGTTTTTCAAGGATATACAACTCCTCGTTTTCGTTGGACTTTGAGGAATGAATGGACTTATAAAAATCTCTCATTATCGGCTGTCTTATATTCTTATTTAGGACATTACGGCGCTTTTCAAAGGGCTGCCAATAATTATTCGTTTCCAGATAGAACTTCGGACTATGATTTCCCAAGATGGACGGCTACAAATCCAATAAATGATTATGCACGTATTGGCTCAAAGAACATAGGAACTAATTATGTAAATAAGTCATTTGTACGTTTGGAAAATGTGACGTTATCTTATCATTTTCCGAAAGAGTGGATAAATAAATTTGCTATACAGTCTTTACGTTTATCGGGTAGTATTCAGAATGCTGCAGTTTTTGCTCCTCATTGGAATTTCTGGGATCCAGAGAGCGGCTCTGTTACTCCTCGTACGTTTAATTTAGGTATTAATGTTACATTGTAAAAATTAGATTATGAAAAGTAGGAATATATATATATGCGTTGCTGTAGCTTTTTTATCGCTCAATTCTTGTACAGATAGTTGGTTAGAGCCTAAGCCATTATCTTTTCATACTCCAGAAGATACTTATGTTGGAGTTGATGGGTTTGAAGCTACTTTGTCTGCATGCGAAGCTGAAATGCACGATGAGTATAATGGAGATGGATGTGCCATCCTTACAGAGATGATACAATCGGATATTTGTGTGGAAGGAACTACTGATAAAGCTGGGCCTCAAATGGATATGGATAAATCTTTATTACCTGATATGCCTTTGGACAATATGGATTATACTCGTGTCGGATGGTATTGGACACATGGTTACAAAGCCATTAAATCTGCAAATATAATCATTGCTCGTATTGATGAAGGAAAATTTGCAAATGAAGAAGATAAGAGTCGGATTTTGGGACAGGCTTATTTTCATAGGGCTTATTGGTATTATAAATTAGTTCATCAATTCGGCGATATCCCTTGGTTAGATTACGAATTGGCAGAACCTAAGACCGATTTTTATTCTTACGACAGATGGAGTATTTTGGAAGAATTAAAAAGAAATTTGGAATATTCTTATCAAAATGTACCTGATAATGTCAATCGTGGGAAAGTTTCAAAAAGTGCTTGTGGGGTTTTGTTGATGAAAATAAATATATGCTTGGGATATTTTGACGAAGCAATACAAATAGGACAATCTATAGTAGCCGAACATCCATTAATGACAACTCGTTTTACATCAAATCAAAACAAACCTAAAACCAATTTAATGCATGATCTGCACAGTGTTGAAGCAAAAATGGATATATCAAATACCGAGGGGTTGATGTATATTGTATCATACCCTAATGCTCAAGGATCTGTAAGATCTCAATTGATGAGAAATACAATTCCACGTGTAGTTGGAGTTACGACCCCAGACGGAATGTCTGGAATTGTTTATACTGATAATGTGGAATCTCAATATGAAATAAATAAAACGTATGGAAGAGGTATTGGTAGAGCCCGTTGTACTAATTATTATCAGTACACAATATGGACGGAAAAGGAGAAAAACGATTTAAGAGGTGTTTATAATCGTGATAGTTGGATAAGTCCATCTGATTTGTATTATAATGATCCGACGTTAAAAACAAGTGGAAACATTTATTATGGTACACATTTGGTGAAAAACCCAGCAATGTCTGTAGAAGATTCTATTCGAGCTTGGTATCAATGGCCTCATTATAAACTATATGTACCTGATCCACTTTCTTCGAGTTGGTATTGGGGAGGTGAAACTCCTATGTATATTTATCGCTCGACGGAAGTTTATCTATTGATGGCAGAAGCTTATTATTGGAAAGAACAACCAGCTAAAGTTGCAGAGATGTTGAATGTCGTACGTAATCGAGCTGGAGCAGAATCTTTGACCGCTTCAGATATTAATATCGGTTCAATTTTAGATGAACGGGCGCGTGAGCTGTATTATGAAGAAAATAGGCACGTAGAAATTACTCGTATAGCTTTTACTTATGCTCGTACTGGTAGAAATTGTGAATATTTTGGAAGAAGTTATAGTCTTGATAATATATCGGGACCCGGAGGTGCTGGTTCTAATATTAAACAAGAGGGAATCAATTTTTGGTATGATTGGGTAAATGCTAAGAATAATTTTTATAATAAAGGCATCAAGCATCGTTGGGCTGAATATAAAATCAGTGTCCATCATCTGTTATGGCCTGTTCCTGCATCAGCTATTAATGCGAATACGAAAGGGGTTATAAATCAGAATATCGGTTATCCTGGTGCAGAGAAAAATGTAGAGCCACTGAAAGTTGGTCAATTATAACAAATGGATGTTTTATTAAAAATAGAATGAATCATGAGATCATTTTCTTATATATTATTTCTTTCTTTGATTTGTAATTTTGCTTATGGTCAAGCGATCATAAAAGGAATAAATTATGATGAAAGTAAAGTCCCTGATTTTGTGCTGCCGGATCCTCTTATTTGTAATGACGGACAGCAAGTAACCACTGCGGATGAATGGGAAAAGGTAAGAAGACCGGAAATTTTAGAGATATTTATGTCTAAGGTCTATGGACGGACACCGACTGATAAAATCGATGTGTCTTATACCTTATTGGCTTGTGATCCTAAAGCAATGGATGGTAAAGCAACTTGTAAACAAATATTGTTCACTTTTACAAATGGGAAGAAAACAATAGATGCAATTCTATTATTATATATTCCTAACCATGTACAAGGAAGAGTACCTGTGTTTGTTGGATATAATTTTATGGGGAATCAAACGACAACATTAGAACCATCGATTTACTATTCTCCAGGATTAAGGTTTGTACATGGCAAAGATAGTCCCGTATGGACAAGAGGAGCGCAGAAAAACCGTTGGTGTTATGATAAAATATTAGAACGTGGATATGCTGTAGCGACTATGTGTTATCATGATATCTATCCGGATCGAGCAGAGTTGAGAGATTATAGTGTAGCTTCTCTTTTCCCTGATTATATATCAGGATCCAAAAATCATGATGAGTGGGAAGCAATTGGAGTTTGGGCTTGGGGATCAAGTCGTATTGTTGATTATTTGGAACGTGAGGGAAGAATAGATATGAGTAAAATTGCAATAATGGGACATTCCAGACAGGGGAAAGCTGCGCTTTGGTCTGGAGCTCAGGATTCACGTTTCAAAGTGGTCATATCGAATGATTCTGGTTGTGGAGGAGCTGCCTTGTCAAAAAGAGTTTATGGGGAAAATATTGCTCGCATAACAACTGTTCTTTCTCATTGGTTTTGCCCTGCATTTAGTCAATATGCAGGTAATGAAGAAAATTTGCCTTTTGACCAGCATGAGATGCTGGCTTTAATAGCACCACGCCACCTTTATGTAGCGAGTGCGGAAGGCGATCTTTGGGCTGATCCTAAAGGTGAATATTTATCTGCATATTATACCAATAAAGTTTATGAATTATACAAAATGAAAGGGTTGGACTCACCAGTTCCTCCGGCTGTTCATCAACCAATTATGAATGATGTAGGTTATCATATACGGGCAGGTAAACATGATGTGACAGATTATGATTGGGAGCGCTTTATGGATTTCTGTGATTTACATTTTAAGTAAATTGGATTTCCTGTAAAGATTAAAAAATGGAAATCTTGGATTTTGGTTTCTGAAGGAATATTTATTCATTATTCAACATAGCTTTTCAAAAACTTGATATACCTCTAAGAAACAGCACAGCGTAGGAGGCTAAGCTAGTATCTTAGAGGTATTTTCTATATAAGAATATTTGAATCTATGAATGATGATTTAGAAACAACCATCATACCATCATGCTTCTTGTGTAAAGGTTGAATATCAAGATATACAGCTATGATAGTTCTTATTTCAACTATCATGCAACTATCATAAATCAGCTGTTTAACTATCATTTCGGCCGTTTTACTCGAAATAGACATACTCCAAAAGCGTTAAAAACGGAATGTTTTGCGGAAAGCATAAGCCTTTTTTCCGGAACACGTTACTTTTTTTAATGAAAGACGTTAGATCTTTTCCTCAAAATACCCATATCAGGGCCATTTACACCTCCATCTGAGCAGTCTTGAGACCCGGATCTGCCGGTGTCGGACA
>ENA-OPSO01001121-OPSO01001121.1-human-gut-metagenome-genome-assembly--contig:-NODE-1121-length-10393-cov-1.922325_pt1 | contig 10393 bp, 9 predicted proteins | sample MGYA00241455_ERZ501902 | MGnify/ENA primary metagenome ERZ501902 (study PRJEB25962, sample SAMEA2042405) | human gut metagenome | biome: human gut; feature: human-associated habitat; material: faeces...
TCTCCTTAATTATTCTGTGTATGGCTCTTCTTCATTCTGTTTGACAGTTACTCCGACATCCTGAAAATCTACTTTTGCCCATACGTCTTTATTCACTTTTATCTTAGTGTCTTTTTTCCAGCCATCATAAACCTCATTGAACTTTTCACTTTTCCGAGAATTTACGATTGTCTCCTTTTTCGCATCTGTCGCATCTCTGTCGAGCAGACTTGTCACTTTTGCGACGTAGAGTCCATTCTCTGTCTCTATGACATCTGTAAATCCGCCCACTCCCAAAGAATCTGCTGCTGCGATCAACTCCGCAGCCGGCGATGTACTCTCTGAATCAAAGGTAGCTGTCTGCGCTTCCTTGCCTTGTTCTGTCGCATAAGCCGCAAAATCTTCCGCCGCTTTTGCACCTTCCAGGAAAGCTGCTGCCGTCTCTTTCAGTGCTGCCTTTTCCTCATCTGTCAAAGTCTTAGAATTCCCTTCTTCATCAGTTGTCGTATATGGAAAACTTACATACTGCATACTCTTTTGCGCAGCCTCTTCATCCGAAACTTCTGTGCTTACATCCTTTGTCACCGCATCCGTCATCTTCTTCTGAATCGTAAGCAGAGTCAGCACTCTTTCCACATACTCCGTCTCTCCGGATACCAATTCTTTGGCTTCCAGCTCATTGCCCTCATCGAATTTTTTTGCCGCTTCCTGAATCGCACTCTTTTCTTCATCTGTCAACGCAACCTCGTATTCAGCCATGTGGTCTTCCAGAATATACATCTGTTGGAGCGCATCCATCACACTGTCTTTTACATTGTCCTCATAAGTCTTTCCCGCACTTATTTCCTGCGTCCACATGTTGTCTCCAAGCATAGAGCCTAAGTTTGTCTCAATCATTCCCTGCTGGTATCTCGCATAAAAATTTGCAACTCCTGCCGGTATCTTATCCCCTCCAACAGTTGCCACTGTATCTGCGTTTTCAAAGCTTGCACATCCTGTCATTGAGACTGCTGCAAGAGATGCCGCTGTCGCAAATACGACTACTTTCTTTTTCAGATTCCTCATAACTGCCTCCTTTGTATTTCTAATTCTTAATTATAGCGGTTTTTCTTTATTCTATCAATGTTTTTATATCATTTAACACTTTTTTCACAAGTTCCAGCACATCATCGTCTTTCTCTTTTTTATTTCTTGCTTTCTTTTCATAGACAAAATAAGGATTCGTATCAACCGTAAATTTGAGCGCCCCTTTGTATTGATCAAGCAGCATCGGAATCCGCTCTGCATGCACCTTCGCACGTTCATACATTGTAAACCGGAACTGTTCCCCTTTTTGCTCCACAGCAACTAAATATGCACTGTGTGCAAGTGATTTCAACAGCGCAATCTGCAAAAGCTGCTGAACTTTTCTCGGAATATCTCCATATCGGTCAATCAATTCTTCCAGCATATCATCCATCTCCGCCTCATTTTCAATACTTGCAATCCGCTTATAAATATCGAGTTTCTGGTATTCATTTGGAATATACGACGCCGGAATAAACGCATCTACATTCAAATCTACTGTTGTTGTATATGGCTCCTCCTCAATCTCACCTTTCAGCTGTTTAACCGCCTCATTGAGCATCTTACAATACAGGTCATACCCGACAGCCTCCATATGTCCGTGCTGTTCTGCCCCCAGAAGATTCCCTGCTCCGCGGATTTCCAAATCCCGCATGGCGATTTTAAAACCAGAACCAAGATCTGTGAACTCACGGATTGCTGACAGGCGTTTCTCTGCCACTTCACGCAGGAGTTTATCTCTTTTGTACAGCAAAAACGCATATGCCATCCGATTGGAACGTCCCACACGTCCTCTTAGCTGATACATTTGCGAAAGTCCGAGCTGGTCTGCATCATGGATAATCATTGTATTGGCATTGGAAATATCAAGTCCCGTCTCTATGATCGTCGTCGACACAAGCACGTCGATTTCCCCATTGATAAAATCAAGCATAATGTTCTCAAGCTCCCGCTCTTTCATCTGCCCATGCGCAAATGCCACATTTGCCTCCGGCACAAGCTTTTGCACCTTGTCCGTAATCTCATCGATATCTTTCACTTTGTTATACACATAATACACTTGTCCCTGACGGGATAATTCTCTTTGTATCGCCTCGCGCACCATCTCATCATTGTATTCCATGACATATGTCTGAATCGGCATACGGTCAACCGGAGCCTCCTCAAGCACGCTCATATCACGTATTCCGATAAGACTCATATGCAAGGTTCTCGGAATCGGTGTCGCTGTCAGCGTCAGCACATCAATATTCTCTTTTAATTTTTTAATCTGCTCCTTATGCTGCACTCCAAAACGCTGTTCTTCATCGATGATCAAAAGTCCCAAATCTTTAAATTCCAAATCTTTGCTCAGCACACGGTGCGTACCTACCACGATATCCACCAGACCGCGTTTTGTGTCCTCAATTGTCTTTTTCTGCTGCGCCGGAGTACGGAAACGGCACATCAGGTCGACTCGCACCGGAAACTCCTTCATGCGCTGCACAAACGTATTATAATGCTGCTGGGCAAGTATCGTCGTCGGAACGAGATACACCACCTGCTTATTCTCCTGCACCGCCTTAAATGCCGCGCGGATCGCAATCTCTGTCTTGCCGTATCCAACATCTCCACAGATCAGGCGATCCATGATCTTGGTGCTCTCCATATCTTTTTTCGTCGCCTCGATTGCAAGCAGCTGATCCTCCGTCTCCTCAAACGGAAACATCTCCTCAAATTCTCTCTGCCATACTGTATCCTCTCCATAGACAAATCCATGTTTTTCCTGTCTTGCCGCATACAGTTCGACAAGATCCTTTGCAATCTCTTTTACTGCCCCGCGAACTCTTGTCTTCGTCTTCGTCCACTCTTGTCCACCAAGCCGATTAAGCTTTGGTTTCTTTGCATCTGCGCTTGCATACTTTTGGATCAGATCCAGCTGAGTTGCCGGAATATACAGATTCCCGCCCGCCGCATAAGCAATTTTCATATAGTCTTTGGCAACTTTATCCACCTCAATCTTTTCGATTCCCTGATAAATCCCCAATCCATGATTTTCATGTACTACATAATCTCCGACCTTCAGTTCTGAAAAGCTCTGTATTTTCTGTCCCTCATATACTTTCCGCTTTCTCTTTTTCTTTTTTTGCCCAAAGATATCCGTTTCAGAAATGACGATGAATTTGATCATCGGATATTCATATCCTTCCGTCACATGGCCGTAAGTCACCATGATTTCTCCTGGATTGACCTCTCGTTCTACATCCTCACTGTAGAAACTGCTTAGATTATAATCTCTTAAATCTTCTGCCAAACGTTTTGCTCTTGTTCGGGAACCGGAAAGCAAGATCGCACGGTACCCTTTTCTCTTTAACTGCTTCAGATCCCGTGTCAGCATCTCAAAACTGTTATTATACGGGTTTACCCCTTTTGCCTGCAAATGATACAGTCCACGCGTCTTAAATTCTTTGCACTTCATCTCCAATGCCGACATCCCGATACTATAGTATTGATTCATCTTGTCGGCAATCTCTTTTGTGGAGAACAGTTTCATCTCCTCGTCCGAGACCGCATACCCACATTCCATACGGTTTGCCTGTGCCTGCACAAATTCTTCCTCCACAGACTCTCCCTTTTCAATCAGGCGCACCGGCTCATCCAAAAACAGCATACTTGTTTTCTTATCAAAATAATCTAAAAATGAAACACGTTTTGCCTGTTCTTCCGGAAAATCTGTTGCCGGATAGATACGAATCGATTCCAGATTCTCAATAGAGCGCTGGCTTTCCACATCAAATGTACGGATAGAATCAATTTCATCTCCCCACATCTCAATACGCACAGGTACTTCTTCCGTCAACGGATAAATATCTAAAATACCTCCCCGCACCGCAAACTGTCCGGGACCTTCGATCTGTTCTTCCCTCTCATATCCAAGAAGCACCATATCTTTTTTTAATTTCTCAAAGTCAAGCTCCTGTCCTGCCTCCAAAGAGATGACCCTCTTTTCCATCTCTTCCAGCGGAAGCAAAGAATCCATAAAGCCGTCAAAGCTTGTGATCACAGTGACTTGTTCCTGTTCAAGCAATGCCTGGTACACTTCCATTCTCTGTTTAATCAAAAACTTGCCACGAAGATCTGCCTGATAAAACAATAAGTCTTTTGCCGGATAGATCCATACATCAGAATCCAGAAAACGGTACTCTTCATAAATTTGTTTTGCCTTGAGCTCACTGGAAACAGCGATGATTTTTCGTTTAAAACCATCGCCCAGCGCATACATCAAATGTGTTTTCTGGGAAGTGACACAACCTGATATCTGTATCATTCCCTGCTTTTCCGTTCTTTTTTTCTGAATCTCTTCATACTCCGCCAATTCTTTCAGCGGTCCTGCAAAAAACTGCATGTTCTCCTCCTTCTATGCTTTTACTTTTTTGTTGAACACATTCATCGCAGCCTCAATCTCACCTTGCACAATCTGCTCTACTGCATCAGATGCATGTTCATATCCTTCTTCCATCAATTCTCTTTCCTGTTTAGAAAAATGACCGAGCACATAGTCTGCCAGATCGTAATTCTTCGGTTTTTCTCCTACTCCTACTTTAATTCTCGGAAATACCGTTGTGCCAAGGTGGGCGATAATATTCTTGATTCCATTGTGACCGCCCGCACTTCCTTTTTTGCGGATGCGAAGTTGTCCTACATCCAAACTGATGTCATCATAAATGACAAGCAGCTCAGACTCCGGATCAATCTTGTAGTAATTTACAATTCCCCCAACGCTCTCTCCGCTCAAATTCATATAAGTCTGCGGTTTTACAAGAAGTACTTTTTGCCCCGCAATGATTCCTTTCCCGCAGAATGCCCGACACTTCCTTGCATCCACTGATATATTATATTTCTCCGCCAACACATCTATGACATCAAACCCGGCATTGTGTCTCGTTCCTTCATACTGAGCCGTCGGATTTCCTAACCCTACTATAACAAACATCATTTCACCTCTTCTTTTTACTGCTTTTCTTATTTTACAAGAACTATCCTCGTTTGTCACGCAAAAGCCATGAATAATTTTCCAAACTTCTTCATACATTATAAAAAGTAAACAATTATCGTTCGATAGATTAGGAGGCCTCTATGAGTTCCAAGACCAAAATCGTTGTCTTACACATGAAAGAAGTGATTTATACTGTAGTGTTCGTCGTGCTGGGAATTTTGCTGATCCTGCTGCTAACCTTTATGTTCCTCCCAAATGATGAAAAACATACATCCAAAAAACAAGAATATATGCCCGGTGTCTACACTTCCACCGTCACTTTAAATAACACTTCTCTGGAAGTGGAAGTTGCAGTGGACAGCTCACACATCAACTCCATCCGTTTCAGCAATCTGGATGAAACAGTTGCAACAATGTACCCGCTGATTCAGCCTGCAATCGAAAATATTGCAGAGCAAGTCTATGATTCCCAGTCGCTGGAAAATATATCCTTCCCGGAAGATAATCCTTACACCTCTCAGGTCATCATAAACGCAATTGATGATGCATTAAAAAAAGCCACGGTCAAATAAAACCGTGGCTTTTTGCTTCTCTTAGCCTTCTACAACAAGATAGCGTCCGTCAGAAACCGGAAATACTTCCGAAGCCTCCTCAAGCTCATCATCTGTCATCTCTGCGATATCCGCTCCGTTCTCTTCAAAGTAATCTCTTACTTCGTCCAACGAATCCACGACAACTGCCATGCAGTCCTCCAAAAATGCCTCTGCTTCCTCAAGAGTCTCCGCAACCGGTTCGTCAAATAACTGTAACTGTTTCTCCAAAAAAACTTTTAAACATTCTTCATCATATTCATACATTTTAAAATTCCTCCTATATACCCTTTCCTATCATATGAATTAATTCTTCTGGTCTGTCAATGATATGCTCTGCACCATTTTCCTTAAGTATTTCTCTTGAGCGAAATCCCCAGGATACGCTCACTGTCTTCATACCCGCTGCATGCCCCGTCTTAATATCCACTTCAGAATCTCCGACGTACACACATTCTTCTTTTTTACATCCAAGCTTCTCTGCAATCATCAGCGCTGCGCTCGGATCCGGCTTTCTCGGTACACTGTCTATCTGTCCCTGAACATATGAAAAAACATCTTCCCCGAAAAATTCCTTCACCACATCAACAGCCTGCAAATGCGGCTTGTTCGACAGCACCGCCAGCTTGATTCCACTCTTCTTCAACTGTTCAAGCATCTCTGCGATTCCATCGTATGGTGTTACATGATATGTACAATTTTCTCCAAATATACGTCCATATATCTCCATTGCCGGCTCCATCTGAGATTTTTCTAAATCTCCTCCTGCCACCAAGGCACGTTCGATCAGACATCTCGCACCATTTCCGACAAAGCTTCTGCACTGCTCTTGTGTAATTTTCTTAAGCTTTAATTCTTTCAACGTTTCATTAACTGAATATGTTAAGGATTCTAATGTATCTGTCAATGTCCCGTCCAAATCAAATATGCATGCTTTATACATTGTGTGCCTCCTTAATTTTTTATAGCATCAGTATAGTATGAACACTCTGAAATTTCAATATCTTTTTTTACAACCTCCAAAAAGTAGTGAAGGCAGTATACTTCTCTCCTCGCACACTGCCCATGTTTTTCTCCCCTCTCATGCCATCAGATACTGGCGCATCACCTTCAATGCGTGTTTTTCAAGTCTGCTCACCTGTGCCTGGGAAATATCAATATCCTCCGCAACTTCCATCTGGGTGCGCCCCTCAAAAAAACGTAATCGGATAATATATTTTTCTCTCTCTCCCAGATGTTCCATCGCTGCCTGAAGCGCCAGTTCCTCAATCCAGTTCTCTTCTTTATTTTTTTTGTCACTGATCTGATCCATCACATAAAGTGCATCTCCACCGTCATTATAGACCGGCTCATTTAAGCTCATCGGCGCCTGAATCGCATCCATCGCAAACACAATATCTTCTTTTGCTATGCCAATCTCTTCTGAGATTTCCTGAAGTGTCGGCTCCCTTAGATTCCGTTTCATATATCCCTCTTTTGCATAGATTGCTTTGTATGCCGTATCCCGCAGCGAACGACTTACACGAATCGAATTATTGTCTCTCATATATCTTCTGATCTCCCCGATAATCATCGGAACTGCATAGGTAGAAAATTTGACATCCAGCTCTGTGTTAAAATTATTGATTGCCTTGATCAGCCCGATGCATCCTATCTGAAACAGATCATCCGGATTTTCATTGCTATTCGTAAAACGCTTGATTACGCTTAATACCAGTCTTAGATTTCCTTTTATATATTGCTCTTTCGCTCCCTCATCTCCTGCCTTAATCTTTGCAAATAGTGCATTTTTCTCTTCTTCCTTAAGCAGCGGCAGCTTCGACGTGTCCACACCACATATTTCCACTTTATTCAGTGCCATCTTTGTATCCTCCCACGATTTCTTTCTAGTAGGATTCTCTGCATTGTGTGGTGTAAATATACTATTTTGGACGAAATAAAAAAAATAATAGTCCTTGACACTTGTTCAAGAACTATTATTTCAAACAGTTGATTACCTGTTCCATTTATCTGCCAGATTTTTAATCTGAGCTTCTAATTTCGCAAGGTCTTTATTTGCGAGACCTTCATTTTTCATAATAACTTCAAGCAGATATTTTCCCGCGTTTACCGTGCGGTTAAATGCACTTTCTGCTCTCAATTTCTCTGGTTTTTCCACTTTCTTCTTCACAATCGGACTTCCTTTTGACAGAATCTGATTCGTCGCAAGATCTACATATCCGCCTGAATACGGTGCGAATGCCGGTATGTCAAATCTCTTGGTCACTGTCTCTGCAAAGGAATCGGTCACCTGATCCTCTCCATGCACGACAAATACATGCTTGATATCCGATTCAAATCCGCCAAGCCAATCAAGCAGTCCATTCATATCCGCATGACCGCTGATTCCTTTCAACGATTCAATTCTGGCAGCCACCTCAATAGTCTCGCCAAACAGCTTGACAACAGGCGCTCCCTCGATCAGTTTTCGTCCGAGCGTGCCGACCGCCTGATAACCTACAAAAAGAATCGTACATTCTTTTCTCCAGAGATTATGTTTCAGATGGTGCTTGATACGTCCTGCATCACACATACCACTGGCTGAAATGATTACCTTGGGCTCCTCATCATAATTGATCGACTTCGAATCATCACTGGTGACGGAAACCTTCAATCCAGGGAAACTGATTGGATTAATTCCCTTTTGGATCAGTTCCATCGCTTCTTCATCAAAACAGTCATACTGATGCTCCGAGAAAATCGTGGTAGCTTCATTTGCAAGAGGACTGTCCACATATACTTTAAATCCGTCATGTCCATACACCAGTCCGTCTGCCTTGATCTGTCTGATAAAGTACAGCATTTCCTGCGTACGTCCCACTGCAAAAGAAGGAATCACAAGATTTCCTCCTCTGTCAAAGGTTTCCTGGATGATTTCTGACAACAGTTTCACATAATCAGGCTTTTCTCCATGACTGCGGTCACCGTAAGTGGATTCCATAACTATATAATCTGCATGGTGCAGATACTCAGGATCCTTGATCAAAGGCTGGCAGGTATTTCCAATATCTCCGGAGAATACAATCTTTTTCTCTGTATCCTCCTCCCTGATCGTCAGCTCAATACTTGCAGAGCCCAGCAAATGGCCTGCATCAATAAACCGGGCTGAGATTCCCTCTGCAGGAGTGATCGCCTTATTGTACGGGCATCCCACAAAGTTTCTGATCACTCCCATGGCATCTTCCATTGTATAAGCCGGAACAAATTCCGGTTTGCCCTGTCGTCTGCCTTTACGGTTTCTCCATTCTGCTTCAAACATCTGAATGTGCGCACTGTCTCTGAGCATAATATCGCATAAATGGCTGGTGGCATCTGTGGCATATACCGGTCCTCTGAACCCCTTTGCATAAATAGCCGGAAGATTACCTGAGTGATCTATATGTGCATGTGTCAGAAGAACAAATTCTATCTCTCCCAAAGCCACTGGTATTTCTGCATTTTCATAATAATCCGGTCCCTGCTCCATTCCGCAGTCTACAAGAAACTTGTGACCTGCTGCCTCCAGATAATAACAGGATCCCGTAACCTCATGAGTTGCCCCGATAAATGTAATCTTCATATAAAAACCTCCCTTCAGATTTTGATGTACTCTCGGAATCTTTTTGATATCCCCAATTGTTTTGCTGCATTTTGCCTGTTTAACCCGGCAACTTTTTACTGCTTTTATGATCCTTCTATATTGTATTAATTATACACTACAATGAAACAAATTAACAATATCTTTTCTGAAAACAAAAAGCAGAAACAGTTTTTTTTCGACTGTTCCTGCCTTTCTTTGCATCTGCCACGTAAGAATTTTAAAAATTTGCCGATATTTTAATGATTCTCTGTCGGTCAGTGCATAAATATATAACGTTTTGTTCCGAGCCTTTGATCCGCACACTTATCCGAAGAATAAAATGCCGGATTTCTGCTTCGCAAACTTTCATTACATATACTATGCGAATCAAATCGGCAAATATCACACAAAAAAATAAAATTTTTTTATTTTTTTTCAAAAACGGATGTTTTCTGATATGTCTGCGTATTTTTATCCGGATATCGACAGTCAGCTATAGCAGTCATTCCCACCAGCGCAGTCAACATAACTACTGCCACTGCGGCAGCTGCAGATTTCAGGATTCTGTGAGTCCTGTTCCAGTCATACTCAAGAATTTCAAGTTTTTCCTTTGCTGCCCCGGTGCTTCCTGTCTTTTCAGCCCTGACTGCTTCATTGAAATCCCCTGTTTCTCTCAGTCGGGTGATCAGCCGATCATACCCCGCCCGGATCTTCTCCTCGGATTCTTCCGGAAATTCATCCCATGAGGTTTTACCTGCTGCGTTCAGCAATGCGGATTCAAGTATTTTGGTTTCAGTATCATACTGCTCTTGAAGTATTTTGTCTATCTGCTGATTTTTTGTCTGTATATCTGTTTTGTTCTTCATAATATTTAACTTTCCTTGACAATTTCTCCCCCTGGGTTCATATTAAATAGTAACGTATAGCAATTCCATAAAATAATGAATCCGGACATTTTCGCAGGATTTCACATATTCCCTGCAGTCTTTTATAGAATTGTTGTAACTATTCAGAATAAAACAGGAGGAATCTCTATGAAACATATTGTGCTCACCGGCGGCGGCACAGCCGGACATGTGACTCCGAATATTGCTCTGATCCCACGCCTTAAGGAGCTTGGATACGAAATTTCCTATATCGGATCCTACGATGGAATCGAAAAAAAGCTTATTGAAGAAATGAATA
>ENA-OPSO01001125-OPSO01001125.1-human-gut-metagenome-genome-assembly--contig:-NODE-1125-length-10367-cov-2.359484_pt1 | contig 10367 bp, 10 predicted proteins | sample MGYA00241455_ERZ501902 | MGnify/ENA primary metagenome ERZ501902 (study PRJEB25962, sample SAMEA2042405) | human gut metagenome | biome: human gut; feature: human-associated habitat; material: faeces...
CCGGCAGCGCCATTGATTCTGGCGTACATTTTTACATCTCTAATATCCTTTTTCCGAATCAAAGGCATATCTCCCTTTATGATTGCATACAAACCTATAAGTATACATATAACTGCTAAAATCAGAATACTTGTCATTTTTTCTCCTAATCCTTCAAAATATTGTTTTGAAAATTTTATTTTTCTTTATCGGAAACTACTAATTTGTCATAGAAATAACCGATAATATCTTTTCGCGTGATAATTCCGGAAAAATTTCCCTGATCATCAACTACAGGAACAAAATTCTGTTCCATTGCTTTTTCCATTAGGTCTTCCATTTTTGCTTCTGCTCGAACCGGTTTGTAGTCAAGGCGTCTTCCAACTTCCTGTATGGAAACCATCTCTGCAAGTTTTAAATTTAGATTGTGATTTCCTTTGAGCCACCAAAGTAAATCGCCTTCCGTAATGCTCCCAACATATTTTCCCTGTCTGTTGAGCATTGGGATACACGAATATCTGTGATATTCCATACGTTCCAGAACTTGTCTGACCGTATCGTCATCATAGATATGGGCAACCTCACTTTTAGGTTTTAAGAAAAACATGATATTCATATCATTCACCTTTCCAACTAGAGTTTTGCTGTCACAAAAATATCGTAAATTGCTTTAATCGCATTTTCGAAATCATGATTGCGCACACCAATTACAATATTCAATTCGCTGGAACCCTGATCAATCATCTTTACATTTACATTTGCATGCGCAAGTGCAGAGAAAATACGGCCTGCTGTACCTCTTGTAGCACGCATTCCCCGACCAACAACAGCAATCAATGCAAGATCTGATTCCAATTCGATGGAGTCTGGCTGTACTGCATGATGAATTCCGGCAAGTACTTTCTGTTCTGTCTCTTCAAATTCCGACTGATGTACAAAAACTGTCATCGTATCAATGCCGGATGGCATGTGCTCGAATGAAATATGATTATCTTCAAATACCTGAAGCACTTTTCTTCCAAATCCAACTTCTGAGTTCATCATTGCCTTCTCGATTGTGATAGAAGCAAATCCTTGCTTTCCGGCAATTCCGGTAATCGTGTATTTTGGATGTCTGCAAGTAGCTTCAACAATCAACGTACCTTTATCCTCCGGTGCATTTGTGTTGCGGATGTTGATTGGAATTCCTTCTTTTCGAACAGGGAAAATAGCATCCTCATGAAGAACGGTAGCTCCCATATAAGATAACTCTCTTAATTCTTTATATGTAATTGCTTCGATAGACTTCGGATTCGAGATAATTCTCGGATCTGCAATCAGAAAGCCGGACACATCTGTCCAGTTCTCGTAAAGATCTACTTTTGCCGCTTTCGCAACAATCGAACCGGTCACGTCCGAACCACCCCTTGAGAATGTTTTGATTGTCCCGTCCGGTGAAGAACCATAAAATCCTGGAATTACTGCACGTTCGGCTTTATTTAAACGTTCTGACAGGATTTCATCTGTCTTATCTGCATCAAATTTTCCTTCTTCATCAAAGAAAATAACTTCTGCCGCATCAATGAATTCATATCCAAGATAGTTTGCCATGATAATCCCATTCAAATATTCTCCACGTGAAGCAGCGTAATCTCTGCCTGCTTTTTTTGCAAAGTTATCACGGATTATCTCAAACTCTTTTTCAAGTGAAAGCGTCAACCCTAATCCTTCAATGATCTCATTGTATCGCTCCTGAATATCTTTCAGTAAATCTGTGAATTTTTTCCCTTTCACAGCTGCTCCGTAACATTTATATAACATATCTGTCACTTTTACATCGTCTGAAAATCGTTTTCCTGGCGCTGATGGAATGACATACCTTCTACTTTCTTCTGCACGGATAATATTTCCCACTTTTTTAAACTGCTCTGCACTCGCAAGTGAGCTTCCGCCAAATTTTACTACTTTTTTCATCTTCGCACTCCTCCATCTGTCTTATCTTGCATAATTATTCTGCTGTTTGTATATTACAATCTATCTTTACAAAAAACAATGCTTTTTTACATTCTTTTACATTTTTTAAGATCATCTGTGGATAATATCTGCATATTCTGCATCGGCAGCTCGTTTTAAATCTTCCGGAAGCAGTATGAGTTGCAGGCCGATTTTCCCACCGCTTACAATGATCTTGTCTAACTTCTGTGCGTCCTCCTGAATGATTGTCTTAAATTTTTTCTTCATCCCAATGGAGGTGCATCCACCTCGCACATATCCTGTCACAGCAGTGAGTTCTTTTAAAGGCAGCATCTCAAGCGATTTCTCTCCAACAGATTTTGCAGCCTTTTTAAAGTCAATTTCTTCGGCAATCGGAATGACAAAAACATAATATGCTTTACTTTTTCCAACTGTCACAAGTGTTTTATACATTGTTTCATATGAAATTTCAAGAAGATCCGCGACATGAATACCGTCTGTAAATTCGTCACATTCATAAGTCCGCATTTCATATGGAATTTTCATTCTTTCCAAAATCCGCATTGCATTTGTTTTTGTTTCCTTTTTAGACAAGGTTATCCCCTCCTTAAATATCCATGCTCTTACGTTTCTCTCTTGCAATCTTCGCCATATAAGTGTTATTTCCATGCTGATCCAAATACACCAGACATTCTTTTATTTTGTCCTCATTTTGTTCAAGCTCATAAGCTGCAAGTAAATGATATTTGCACCATATTTTTTCAGAAAGATTTCTGGTTCCTTTTGTAAAAAGCTTCTCATAATATTCTTTTGCAACTTTCTGTTCGCCTGTCCTTGCGTCTAATACAAGAACAGCATTGGCAAGTTTTTGTCTGAGATGCTTATTTTTCGGTTTTTTTCGAACCATATCACGCATATCTTCTATCAATCGTGCTGCTCTTGGATAATCATTTTCCATCACTGCACACAGAACTCCAAGATTTTTTACATTCTCTTTATATTTGCCTGCAAGCTTTTGTTTGCTCTCCATGTAAGCAAGCCATTTCCTCGCAGAAGCAAAATCTCCATTGACAAGATATGCGCTGATTAGATCTTGCACGAGAGCATAATAGCTGTCTGTATCTGCTTTTTTCTTTCTTTCCAACTGTTCACACTGCTCTAAAAATTTTTTCGCATCGCAGGTCTTCAGATAGTCTGACATGTACGGAGTTTTCGACTTCTGATAGCGGTCGAGCAAAAACATTGCCGCAAGAAAACATATCAGCAGTATCAGGCAGACTGCTGCCATATAAAATAAAATCTGTTTCCCATTTGGAAGGAAACTGCCCAGAATAAATAAAAAAGCAACAATCAACATCGGTTTCCAAACATCTTTTAATCTCTTTTTCATCTTATCGCCTCTTTTAACGGTTTTCTTACCTTTTTCCGTGTCACTTCCACAAGCTGCAGCTTCGTGATATCCACAAGTGTAGTAGAAATCGGATCTTTCCGAAGTTCCTTTTGAAATACATCGACCAGCTCAGCCATCAGCTCTTTTCCGGAAAGATTAATAAAGTCCACCAAAATGATTCCCGAAAGATTGCGAAGACGTATTTGTTTTGCCACTTCTTTCGCCGCTTCTATGTTAATTTTTAAGTAGGTCCGTTCATCTCTTTTCTTGCTGATACATTTCCCGGTGTTTACATCGATCACAGTCAATGCCTCCGTCGGCTGTATGACAAGATAAGCTCCCGACTTTAACCACACGCGTTCTTTTAGTGCGTCTTCCAGCTTCCGTTCAATATTATGCAGCTTATCTAAAGGAAGCAGAGTATCTTCATAACGATGTACTTTTCCCAGATCTTCCGGTTGATACATTTTCAGATAAGCGATGGTCTCTTCGTAAAGTATTGGATCTTCTATCACAATTTCTTTCAAACCGTCCTGGTAAATATTTTTCAGCTCGCTCAAATATTGCTTCGGCGCCTTTTTTAAACAGGAATAGCATACACGCGTCCCTGCAATTTTTACGAGTTCTTTATACTCTTGAATTAATTGTTCAAGTTCAGCTTTCAGCACTTCTTCCGCTACATCTTTTGCATTTGTACGAATGATAAAGCCATATGCATCTGATTGATAAGAAGCTGCCAGTTTCTGAAAATGTTCTCTCGATTCTTTTGGAAGCTTTGACGAAATTCCGATTCTGGTATCTCCGGTTGTCAAAACTGCATATTTCCCTGTAAAACTAAGTTTCCCGCTGACGGTAGGTACTTTTGTCTTGACCGCCTCCTTTGAGACTTGAACAAGCAATTCATCACCGATGCAAAGTGGTTTTTTCCCAATTTTCTGAGTGAAGATCGGCGTTTCATTCTCATCAAGGGCATAATAGCATTCTACACCTTTGGCAACTTCCACGAAAGCCGCACCGATATTCGGAACAATATTTTTTACTTTTCCAACATAAATATTTCCAAGCACTGCCTGTTCTTTCGTCTCATTCGGAGAACAATGGAACTCTACAATTTCTCCATTTTCCAGAAGCGAAGTCAGGACCTGTTCTTTCCATCTTGTAATGATTAATTTCCGCTCCATTATGACACCTGATCGAGACTCACTAGTTCTCGGTTATCCTCTGTTCCGATATTTGCGTACACTTCAAGACGGTGATGTACAAATGTGATTTCTTCCGCATTCAATCCTAAAAATTGCGAAAATGCCTGCATAACAAGTTCCGGTTTCAGATTTTCCACACTTCCTGTGGCAACCTGCATGTAGATTTCTTCATCTCTCGCTTCAAACTGATAAATCATCGGTTTGATATCCACTTCCTTTTCACTCTTTTTCGTCTTTTTCACAATCATAATCTGGGGCTGATCCAAAAAGATGTCTGCTTTTTCCTTCCAGTCATCCGGAAAAGCATGATTTTTTGCAAAGGACAAATAGTCTGCTGCCGCCACAATGGACATTCCTGTACGCTTTTTATCATCAGAAATCTCTACCATATTGACTACCTCAATGCCTTCTACCATCGTTGCATTCATCCGTTCAACAGCCGCATCAAAGTCAATCGGCTCTGTAAGTTCAATATCAAAATATTCTCCGTCGCTTGTCAAACCAACTCCGAGCGGATTGGCAAAGGACATGATCATATGCGGGCTGTATCCACCTGTAAACGCAATCGGAATATCTGCACGGCGCATTACTTTTTGAAAAAAACGCATAATATCCAAATGTCCGATGAATTTCATCACCCCATATTTACGAAATTTAATTCTTGCCTTCAAAACAAACACCTCCTCCATAGATTGCCGCGCCACATCCGGAACACTGCATCCGGCAGTTTGGTGTAACCTTTCCTTCCAATGCATTTTTCCATTCACGTTGCAGGAATTTCTTTGTCACTCCGATATTGATAAAATCCCACGGCAGGATTTCGTCCAGATCACGTTCTCTCAAATTATAGAAAGCGATATCTACTCCCGTATTTTCAAATGCCTGAAGCCAAAGGTCATTCCGGAAATGTTCACTCCAGGAATCATATAGACAACCAAGTCGGTACGCCTCCAAAAGTGCTTTGCCGACACGCCTGTCTCCACGGGCAAATACTCCTTCCAGAACTGTGACATCCGCTTCGTGCCAGTTATATTTCAAGCTTTTTTTATTGAGTTGTGCTTTCATCTCGCTATTTACAATATGTGCTTTTTGAATGTAATCTTCCTTGTTGCACATTTTTGCCCACTGAAATGGAGTGAATGGCTTCGGAATAAAGAATGAAGTACTTGCCACAATCTGACATTTTCCATTTCTTTGATCTTTCGGAATTTCGTAATAGCGTCTTGCTACTTTTTCTGCCAGATGAGCAATTTCCTTCATATCTTCTTCCGTCTCGGTTGGCAGTCCGAGCATAAAGTATAATTTCACACGAGTCCATCCGCCCTCAAATGCCTGTCCGGCACCTTCTAAGATAATCTCCTCGGTGAGCCCTTTATTGATAACATCGCGTAATCTTTGAGATCCTGCTTCCGGTGCAAATGTCAGACTGCTTTTTCGAACATCCTGTACTTTACTCATAACATCCAGCGAAAAGGCATCGATACGAAGCGATGGAAGTGATACGTTAATCCCTTTTCCCTTAAATTCATCAATCAGAAAATTTACAATTCCCTGGAGCTGTGAATAATCACTGGAGCTTAATGAACTCAAAGAAATCTCCTCATGTCCAGTGCTTTTTAGCATCTGATACGCATATTTTTTTAGTCTCTCCAAATCTCGTTCACGCGTCGGGCGATAAAGCATACCCGCCTGACAGAAACGACATCCGCGAATACAACCTCTTTGAATCTCCAGTACAACACGGTCCTGTGTCACTTTGATAAATGGCACGACCGGTTTCTCCGGATAGTAAGTATTTGTGATATCCAGCACCATCTGTTTTTCAATCGTACGTTTTGCATGTACGTTGTTCGGCTCAAAAGATGCAATTGTTCCATCTTCATTGTAAGTCACATCATAAAAAGCCGGCACATAAAGTCCAGGAATCTCTGCTGCACGCTCCAAAAACTCTTTTCTAGGTGCGCCGGAAGCTTTCCACTCCTTATAAGCGTCCAACAGTTCATTGTAAACGGTCTCGCCTTCCCCGATATAGAAAATATCAAAAAAGTCTGCTAAAGGCTCCGGATTGTATGTACACGGACCACCGCCAATGACAATCGGATCATCATTTCCACGATCTTTTGCAAACAGTGGAATCTGGCTTAAGTCAAGCACCTGTAAAATGTTCGTGTAACACATCTCATATTGAATTGTAATCCCAAGAAAATCAAATTCTTTGATAGGATCCTGAGACTCTAATGCAAACAATGGGATATTCTGTTTTCTCATAATTTCGTCCAAATCCGTCCATGGAGAATAGACACGTTCACACCATACATCCGCTCTGCGGTTGAACATATCGTATAATATCTGAATTCCAAGATGGGACATACCGATTTCATAGACGTCCGGAAAACACATAGCGAACCTAATATCCACTTTTTCCGGGTCTTTCATGACACTATTGACTTCATTCCCGATATACCGGGCGGGTCTCTCGATTTTTAGTAATATTTCATCATTTAATGCAAGTTTTCTCATATATTTCCTTTCTGTTTTTGTATATATTTAACAAATTCTTTCGAACCTGTTTTTGACTTTTCAAGGTGAAAAATCGATATTTTTTATGTTGTTTTTCGTATGTAAATTTTACTGATTTTATGTGTTTTTCGCTCAAAAATCCGGTTTGGTCATTTTTCTCATATTTCCCTTACTATTTATCACTGGAAAACACCATGCATAATTATACAACACGGTACAACATTACAGAAGCATCTGCTATGTGATTGACTCATCCAATCTACACCATTATATACATTTTAGGGAAGAACTTCAAGCAAATATCTTTCGTCAAGCGGAATCAATTGTGCGGCGTTATTCTTAGGCAAAACCTCTAGAGCAAAGGCGATTATTTCGCAGTCGGCATTGTATACAACTCTTTCCGTATTAACATATATTTCTTGGGTAAAATCGGCTGAATAATGCCCTAAGCTTGCAGCAATAGCCTTCATGCTTATTTCAAATTCCGCCAGAATTGTTGCGTATGTATTGCGTAGTTTTCTCCAAGGTATTTTTGTAAAACCACATTTTTCCATTAACCTTGTATATGCCTTCTGAGCAAAACCCCGATGGTATGGTTTCCCATCGTCCTGACAACACAGATATCCATAGTCATGAAAATCTGGGATATTCGCACGTAACTCTTCATATTTTTGTCTTTGAAGTATAATTTCATCAATAACAAAGTCAGCCAGCGGGGTTCCTCGGACACTGTTTCTGGTTTTTGTCCGTAGTTCCTGGGTAAGAAGTTTACCATCTTCCAATCCTTCGTTTTTTGTGCTTCTTCCTAACTGACGTTCAATATAAATTTCATGATTACCGAAATCAATATCTTCGTATTTTATTGCAATAATTTCTGATATGCGTAAGCCGGCTGTCAGTGCTAATAATAATGCTATAAAAATTTTAGGCTCTTCTTGTTTGCATAGGTATAACATTATCGTAACCTGCTGAAGTGTATATACTGCCGGTAAAGCTGGAGGTTGATCAACATGTTCTGCCTTCTTATTATTCTCTATTTCACATTTTTTCTCTGTTTTTCGTTTTACTTTTATTGCAGATTTTACAGGATTCAAATAGATAATATGATTTTCCAATGCGTATTGAAATGATCCACCAATAACGCCATATGCACTTCTCAATATGGAGTCGTAGGGGATGCTATCGAGCGCTGCAATCAAATCATCTCTTTGTATAGCTGTGATTTTTTTATCCCCCCAGACTACCAGAAAATAATTATATATGATATTCCGATATGCCGTATAGGTGTTATAAGCAATATTAGCTTCATCAATCATATAATAGTAAAGCCAATAATCAAAAAATTCTCTGGCTGTATATTCAAATGGCACAAATGTTTTTTCGTGAAGTTGTTTGATTGTATTTTCTCTTGCTTTTATCGCTTCTGTTTTAGAAACAAATCCCCCTCTTTGCATTGGACAAACTTTTCCCGATTCAAAAACAATTTCAAAACGAAAACAGTATTTTTTCCGAGCTTTGACATAAGTTACACTATCACTGAATTTCCATGAAATAATTTTACCGTAGAAGAAAGTTTCACTGACCGGAGGCTTTATGATAGGTTTTACATGCATACTATCCCTCCTTTGCTGCGAACTTTGACTGCACCAATTGCCGGATCCATTACAGAATCAATAGTTTTTGCTATTTCTTTCTTCGCTTCCATGATTCCACAATAGATTTCAAATGTTGTAGCTACACTTTTATGTCCCATTAATTTTGATATCTTTTCCAATGAAACACCCTGCTCGATCAGTATCGTAGCAAACATATGACGAAGCCCATGCATTGTAATGTGTGGAAGTCCATTGCGTTTGCAAATTCTTTTTATTGCTTCAGTGTAAGTTCCATCTGACTTTATATTTCCCTTTACTCCAAGACAGATATATTCAGCCCATTCATGATTTTCTGTAAGTTTGAGAATTTCTTCATTTTCCTTTTTCCTTATTTCCAATTCATCAAAAATAAAAGCTGAAATGATCAATGTTCGATAGCTGCTATAAGATTTTGGCGGTTTTGTGGATAATCTTTGAGTAGCGATTTTGAATGTACGATCCTCTTCAATAACTACATCGTAATCACGTGTTATTTGCCGATTTATGGATACTGTGTGTTGCAAAAAATCAAAATCTTTGTATTTTAATCCCATTATTTCCCCTTTTCTAAGACCGCAAAACAGTGCTAACAACACCTCTAAATAGATAGAATGGTATTCCTTTGCTGCAGTAAGAAAGATCTTAACTTGTTCCTTGGTTAGAATCGTAATTTTAGGGGAATTCCAATATCGTTTTTTAACTCCTGGTAGTGGATCATTTTTTAAATATCCGTCATTTAATGCATCAGTTAATGCCAAATGAATGACTTTATAAGCCATGGCAGCAGAGCATTTTGAATATCCATCACATTCATCAATCAGGTCATCTAAAAACTTCGTGGTAACCATGCCTAATAAAACATCTCGTTTTACTTTAGGTAAAATGATTTGATAGATGGTCCATGAATAGCCAACTTTGGCAGAACTATCACTATATGGCAAATATAAGTTTTTCATCCAAAAATCCAGATATTCCGTAAAAGTATATTGAATATTGGTTAGTCTTTTTATTCGCTCTATATCTTTTTGAAACTTCTCATTGAAGAAAAAATAACTTTGTTCAGCCTGCTCTTTGTCGGAAAAACCGCTTTTTATTCCATATTCTATTGTATAAGTATAAAGATTGATTTCTTTTATAATATGATTCCATGTATTATTTTCATAAAACACAACCTCTTTTCCTATAATATCGTCGTCATATATAAGCCTCCTCATGTGATGACTTAAATACCTCAATGAAACCTTATCAAAATGATAAAATTTACGTCAACAGAAACGTATGTCCGGCTAAAGATCATTCTGTCTCTCCGTTCAACCAATTATCAAAAGGTACTTTAGGAACTCTATATAGATTTCCTATTTTCAAGACTTTAAAAGGATGCTGCATTTTATAGGTTTCTCTAATCAGTTCATATGCGGCACTTCTGCTGATTCCCAAAATATTTTGTATTTCTTCTACCTCATAGACTTTTTTTACTGTTTTATTTTCCACTTGTCCTCCTTTCCAAGTTTCTCGTTTTATATTTTTTATCAAAAGGAGTCTTATACTATAATTTCTCGTAAGCCCATTTTGTGTTATAGAAACAAAAAATCTATTACCGGACATACAAAAACAACTATTTACCCGAAGTTGTTTCTAATAAATAAAAAGTTCTTTATTTCCTTTTTTCTGTAAATAAATAATAAAAAA
>ENA-OPSO01001134-OPSO01001134.1-human-gut-metagenome-genome-assembly--contig:-NODE-1134-length-10300-cov-2.335676_pt1 | contig 10300 bp, 6 predicted proteins | sample MGYA00241455_ERZ501902 | MGnify/ENA primary metagenome ERZ501902 (study PRJEB25962, sample SAMEA2042405) | human gut metagenome | biome: human gut; feature: human-associated habitat; material: faeces...
CTTCCGCGATATTGCCGGAAATGGTCTGTTAGTCGGCAGTTTTTCTCCGGCTGCCCATGAAACGCATTTGCCATACGACCCTGCTGACCGTCGGGAAGTATGCACACAGCAACAAATCAATAATTGCTATTTCACGGAAATAGGCAATGAAGATTGGGGATGTCTTGCCATTGCTGCGGGATATGTAGGGGACGTCAATATCGAGCATAATGAAATCAGTGAAGTGCCTTATAGTGGCATCAGCCTTGGTTGGGGATGGACGCAAACTGTGAATTGTATGCGTAATAACAGAGTACATGCCAATCTGATTCATCATTATGCGAAACACATGTATGATGTGGCAGGTATTTACACACTCGGTTCGCAGCCGAAAAGTTATGTAACGGAGAATTGCGTGCATAGTATTTATAAACCGGGGTATGTACACGATCCTAATCATTGGTTCTATCTTTATACGGATGAAGGTTCTTCCTTTATTACTGTACGTGATAATTGGACAGAAGGAGAGAAGTATCTGCAAAATGCCAATGGCCCGGGAAATGTATGGGAGAACAATGGCCCGAAGGTGGATAATGATGTTCATGAACGTGCGGGACTGGAAGCAGGATATAAGGATTTACTAAATATCCAGTAGGTATTGACAAGTCATTTAACTGTAATACGTGATTCGTTCCACAGATATGGAACTAAAGGAAAACAATTGTAGAACTAAAGGGAAACAGATGTGGAACTAAACGTCAACCACTGTGGAACGAATTATTTCTTACGATTCAGTTTGTTAGTAATAGAAAGAAAAATGAAAAAGAAATATATGATATTGCTTAGTGCCTTGTCTTTGGCAAGCAGCACATTTGCCCAGACCTGGATATGGTATCCGGGAGACTACGAAATCTGGCTGGGAAATCAAATGAATAACCGTCGTACGGAACGAGGTGCATTTTTTCCTCCTTTTTGGAAAACGGACAGTCATTATGTTGTCGTAGAATTCAGCAAGCAACTGAATCTTTCCGAGCCGGAAGAAATCTTTATTGCTGCCGAAGGAAAGTACAACGTCAAACTGGATGGAAAGCTCCAGTTCGGTATGCCGGAAACCATGTTGCTTTCGGCCGGAAAACATAATCTGAACATTAAAGTCTGGAATCAGGCTACTCCTCCCACTATTTATGTGAAGGGAAAAACAGTGAATTCAGACTCTTCCTGGCGTGTGACTTACGAAGATAAAGAATGGATTGACGAGAGCGGAAAAGCCAGTGACACATCTGCCACTATCTATATGGATGCCGGATGCTGGAACTTTGACGGAGCTACCCAACGTCCTTCCCAATTCAGTCTGATGCGTGAACCGCAGCAACCTGTTACGAAGTCAGAACAGTCCGAAGGAGGTATTCTTTATGATTTTGGAAAAGAAACATTCGGGTTCATCACATTGAAGAATCTTTCCGGAAAAGGAAAAATAGAAATTTATTATGGTGAAAGCCCGGAAGAAGCAAAAGATAAAGCATATTGCGAAACATTGGACAAACTCTTGCTCGAACCGGGACAAGTGACCGACCTTGCTATCCGCAGTACTTCTCCCTTGAGTAATTCTGAAAACGAATATACATTGGAGAACAGTAAAGCCTTCCGCTATGTCTATGTAACTCACGAGCCGGGTGTACAGATTGGAGAAGTCTCCATGCAATATGAATATCTTCCTGAAGAATACCGCGGAAATTTCCGTTGCAATGATGAAGAACTGAATCGTATTTGGGAAGTTGGCGCATACACCATGCATCTCACTACCCGCGAATTCTTCATTGATGGTATCAAACGTGACCGTTGGGTATGGAGTGGCGATGCTATCCAAAGTTATTTGATGAATTATTATCTTTTCTTTGATAACGAATCCGTCAAACGTACAATCTGGTTGCTTCGTGGCAAGGATCCTGTAACCAGCCACAGTAATACAATCATGGACTATACTTTCTACTGGTTCCTTAGCGTATATGACTATTATATGTATAGTGGCGACCGCCATTTTGTCAACCAACTATATCCACGTATGCAAACAATGATGGATTATGTGTTGGGACGTACCAATAAGAATGGCATGGTAGAAGGTATGACCGGTGACTGGGTATTTGTGGACTGGGCGGACGGCTATCTGGATAAAAAAGGGGAACTTTCTTTTGAGCAAGTTTTATTTTGCAGAAGTCTGGAAACAATGGCTTTGTGTGCGGAACTGGTTGGAGATGCCAATGGCAAACAAAAATACGAGAAACTGGCTGCTACGTTGAAAGCAAAGTTAGAGCCAGCCTTCTGGAATAATCAGAAACAGGCATTTGTACATAACTGCGTCAACGGTCAGCAAAGTGATGCGGTCACCCGTTATGCGAATATGTTTTCTGTCTTCTTTCAATATTTGAATGAAGATAAGCAACAAGCCATTAAACAGTCTGTTCTGCTGAATGACAGTATTCTGAAAATAACGACTCCCTATATGCGTTTTTACGAACTGGAAGCACTTTGTGCCCTTGGAGAACAGGATGCTGTAATGAAAGAAATGAAAGCCTATTGGGGAGGAATGTTGAAGGAAGGTGCTACCTCCTTCTGGGAAAAATATAACCCGGAAGAAACCGGAACGCAACATCTTGCCATGTATGGCCGTCCTTATGGAAAGAGTTTGTGCCATGCCTGGGGAGCGAGTCCTATCTACCTGTTGGGCAAATATTATCTGGGAGTGAAACCTGTAAAAGAAGGATATAAAGAGTTTGCTATTGCTCCTGTGTTGGGAGGATTGAAATGGATGGAAGGCACTGTCCCCACTCCAAATGGCAATATCCATGTCTATATGAACAGCAAAACGATGAAAGTGAAAGCAACAGAAGGGAAAGGCTATCTAACCATCAAAAGCCGTCGTTCACCTAAAGCAAATATCGGAACACCGGAAAAAGTGTCGGAAGGAGTATGGCGGCTCTGGATCGATTCACCCGAAGAAAGAATTGTTATCTATCATTTATAATACATTGTTAATTAGTTAGTGGAGTAGTCCTTGATTAACGGTTCCTCATTTTAATGGGGGATTGTTAATCGGGGACTTTTTTTATTGGAATGTGTGCCACCTTTTCTAAATTTTACTACTTTTGTTTTGTGAAAGACACTTAATTGTAATACGTCTTTTGTTCTTTTGGAAAAACAATTAAACAAAATCCAAGGAATGTTAGATAAATCAGCTCAATACACTAATACGGATGACGAGAAGCTCTTTTCCTTCATAGAAAAAGGAGATAAAGGAGCTTTTACACAAGCTTATGACAGATATCATAAGCTGCTATATGTATTATTTAATGAATGCAGACATGGCAGAAGATGTAGTACAACATGTCTTTGCTCGTTTATGGGAATTTAGGTCGGAACTACATGTAGGAATCAGCCTTAAAAACTATTTGTTCACTATGACGAAAAATCATGTCTTAAATCTGATTCGTAATGAGAATAGTGCAATCAGCAAGAACTATGAGATAGCCCAATCGACGCCTGTCTACGAAGATAATCTGATAGAAAATCTGGAGAAGAAAGAATTGATGACCTCTTTTTATAAAGCGGTAGATATGCTTCCTCCACAGAAACGCAGTATTTGTTTGATGAAAGTGTTAGAGGAACTAACGAATCAGGAAATAGCCGAACGGATGAATCTGTCTGTTAATACAGTCAAAACGCATTATACGGAAGCATTGAAAATGCTACGTATTCATTTAAGTAAAATGCTAATAATTGTTACTTTTGTCACACTAATGACATATTTAAGTGTCCACTATTTAAGATAAAAAGAGAATGAATCGACCCACTGATAAACAAATAGAAGAAGTGCTTGCCGGAGTTGCTACACCGGAGGATGCAAAATTTGTGGCGGAATGGTTTGCCACAGAAGAAGGGAACACTTACCTGGATGCTGTGATGACTCGGGAGGCAGAACATTTAAAAGCCGAAACGGCAGAAATATATGTGGACCATACTATACCTTCAGAAAAGATGTACCATCAGATCCAAAAGAACATATCACGCAAACGGATCAAACGTATCTGCTTCCGTGTGGCTGCAATCTTGATTCCCGTTATTTTCCTGATAGGTCTTTATTTACAGATCAATTCCCGGGTGGATTTATTCGGCACTACGGAATATGAGGAAATTCATGTAGCTAAAGGAGAGCGGATACAGATGATGTTTCAAGACGGGACGCGAGTTTATATCAATTCGGATTCCTGGTTGAAGTATCCTAAAAAGTTCGGATTGAGTAAGCGGGAAGTTTTCCTGGTGGGAGAAGCCTATTTCGTGGTAGCCAAGAATAAAAAACGTCCGTTTATTGTTAATCTGAACGGACCTTCCGTTCATGTATTGGGTACTTCTTTCGATGTACAAGCCTATCCGGAAAATAAAGATATTGTGATCTGCCTGGATGAAGGACATGTAAATCTGACTCTCTCCTCTGCAAAAGAATACCCGTTACTGCCGGGTGAAAAACTGATATATAATAAAGAAAGTGACCAGTGTCGGATAATCAAAAACGATCATTCAAACCAAGTCTCAATGTGGAAAGACAATGTGATTTCTTTTAAAGATACTCCGCTGACAGAAGTAGTCAAGGTTTTGAACCGCTGGTATAATGTAAACTTTAAGATAGAGGATGAGCAGGCATCGAAATATGTATATACGTTGACCTCGGATAACACGATACTGGAGAAGGTGCTTCAGGATTTGGAAAAGATTGCACCGGTAAAATTTGAATATGATGAAGTCCGGAAAGAAGTGACAGTCCGAATGAAACAGGACGGAAAGAAGTAAAATATACTGGATAGGATAATAGAATGAGGACAGGCTGTGTATATACGCAGCCTTTACTGTTTTAGAATAAGAATGTTGTGAAATAAATTAGGCTTATGCAAAAAAACTCTTTTTTCTCTCACCCGCTTTTTTGACTTGTGTGTCTACTAAGCATAAATGAGATTTTAAATCTAAGTTTAACTTTAATCAAAGCAAGTAGTATGAAACACAAAGTTCTGCTCGTATTGTTGCTGGGGATAATCATAAGCGTGTCCGCTTCTGCCCAAAAGGTGACAATAAATCTTAAACAAGTAAAGCTGGAGAAAGTATTCTCTGCTATTACACAGCAAACTGGTCTTACGGTGGCTTATAGCCGTACGATCGTCAATCCGGATCGAATAGTGACGGTAGGAGCAAAGAATCAGGAACTATCTAAAGTTCTGAATGATTTGTTTCTTGGTACTAACGTAAACTATGAGATCGGAAAAACAAAAATTTATTTGAAGGAGAAAGTTACGGATTCTGAACAACAAACCAGTAATGCGAACAAAAAAAATATATCCGGTCGGGTAGTCGATGAGAAAGGAGAGCCGATTATTGGCGCCAGTGTGATGGTGCAAGGCAGCTCTTTGGGTACAATAACGAATGTAGACGGACGTTATACTTTGGCTAATGTTCCCGAAAGCAGTACGATTACAGTCTCATATATCGGATATATTACAGTTAATTACGCTGCTACCAGCAGAAATCTGTCTCAAGTAGTTCTCCGCGAAGATAGTAAGACACTGGAAGAAGTGGTAGTGGTGGGATATGGTACGCAAAAGAAAGTAAACCTGACTGGTGCCGTTGCTATCGTTTCGGGTGATGAACTGACAACCCGTTCTGCCGCCAACTTATCACAACTTCTGCAAGGTTCTGTACCGAATATGAACGTAAACTTTAGTTCGGGACGTCCCGGACAAGGGGGAAGTTTCAATATCCGTGGTGTCAACTCAATTAGTGCAGATGCAGCACCTCTGACTATTATTGATGGAATCGAGGGAGATATAAATAAGGTAAACCCCAATGACGTAGAATCCATCAGTGTTTTAAAGGATGCTTCGGCTGCTGCCGTATATGGTGCCCGTGCTGCTTATGGAGTTATTTTGGTTACAACCAAGAATGGAAAGGTAGGCAAGACCAATGTCAGCTATAACGGTCGTTTCAGTTTTGGTGATACAACAACTTCTACGGATTTTGAGACGCGTGGTTATTATTCGGCCGGTATCAATGATATGTTCTACAAAACATATCAGGGCGTCCCTTATACACATTATACCCAAGAAGATTACCATGAATTATGGATTCGCCGTAATGATAAAGTGGAAGATCCTTCCCGTCCATGGGTGGTAGAAAAAAATGGAGAATATAAATATTACGGCAACTTTGACTGGTATAATTGTTTGTTTGATAATACCCGCCCCACTTGGGAACATAACTTGACGGTTTCAGGAGGAACCGAAAAAGTGAAGTATATGCTATCAGGCAACTACTATAATCAGAAAGGAATTATCAGAATAGATCCGGACCGTTTTAAGAAATATACGTTCCGTTCAAAGATCATTGCCAATATTACTTCCTGGTTTGAATTAAGTAACAATACTTCTTATTATCATTCTGAATATACTTATCCGGGGCTATCGGGAGTAAATGACGTTTTCACCAGAGCCGGGCGGCATGCTTTGGCAAGTATTGTGCCGATGCATCCGGATGGAACTCTGGTTTACAGAACAGGTCTGACAGATACAGGAGAAGTGGCAGATGGTGTTAGTGCCGTATTATTGAATGGCGGCCACCATAACCGGGATCGTGAATATGAGTTTGTAACTACGTTCGAGGCCGTATTGAAACCCATCAAACATTTTGAGGTTCGTGCAAACTACAGCTGGGCGCATTACAACCAGCAGAATTTGAATCGTTCCGTAGATGTATTATACTCCAGAAATCCGGGAGAAACAATCACAATGGATAACGGACGTACCAGAGGCAATTATTTGTCGGAAATACAAAACAACCAGATACGCCAAACTTTCAACTTATACGGGACGTATGACAATACCTTCGCAAATGCACATTCTGTAAAGGTCATTGTGGGAGGTAACTATGATTATAAGTATTTCAAGAAACTGGGAATGAAACGTAACGGGTTACTCTCTGAATCTCTCGATGATTTTAACCTGGCAAAAGGTGATGATATATCCATAACTGGAGGACAAGAGGAATATGCGATTCTTGGCTTTTTCTATCGTTTGAATTATGGATATAAAGACCGCTATCTATTTGAAGCCAGCGGACGTTATGATGGTAGTTCCCGTTTTCGTCGAGGACATCGTTTCGGTTTCTTCCCGTCATTCTCTGCCGGATGGCGTGTCAGTGAAGAAGCCTTCTTTACACAAGCCAAAAACTATGTAAGCAATCTGAAACTAAGACTGTCTTACGGATCATTGGGAAATCAGAAAACGGTAGGTTATTATGACTATCTGCAACTGATTAATACCGGAGCGGTAATGAACTATGCTTTCGGAGATACTACGAAAGGCGATTATGCCTATGAGTCAGCTCCGAACTCTACCGATTTGACTTGGGAAACTGTAATCACAAAAAATATAGGTTTGGACTTGGGTTTTCTTAATAACCGTTTGAATGTATCTTTTGATGCATATATTCGTGATACCAAAGATATGTTGATGGCAGGAAAGACTTTGCCTGGCGTATATGGTGCATCTTCTCCCAGAATGAATGTGGCAGATTTGCGTACGAAAGGATGGGAAGCATCTGTTACTTGGGGAGATAGTTTTACTTTGGCAAGCAAGCCTTTCAACTACCGGATAATGGCTGGTATCGGAGATAACACCTCCAAAGTGACAAAATATGATAATCCCAACCGGACGCTGACTGATCCTTACGAGGGGCAGCAGTTAGGCGAAATATGGGGATACGTGGTAGATGGATACTTTAAAACGGATGAAGAAGCAAGGAATTATAAAGTGGACCAATCGTTCGTTAACCAAATGATTAATGCAAGCGCTTTGGATAATGGACTTCATGCCGGTGACCTTAAATTTGTCGATTTGGATGGTAACAACAAGATTGAACAGACAACATCGGCTAATGACCGGAAAGACATGAAAGTGATCGGTAACTCATTGCCGCGCTATAATTATAATTTCGGAATCTCCGCAGATTGGTATGGAATTGATTTTTCAGTTCTTTTTCAGGGCATTGGCAAACAAAATTGGTATCCTGGTGCTGAAACGTCCATGTTTTGGGGACCTTATTCCCGACCATACGCTAGTTTTATTCCTTCCGATTTCATGAGCCAGGTATGGAGTGAAGAAAATACAGATGCTTATTTCCCACGTCCCAGAGGATATGTGGCTCTCGGTAGTAATCGTGAATTGGCAGTGGTTAATACTAAGTATTTGCAGAACCTCGCTTATTGTCGGTTGAAGAATCTTTCTATTGGTTACACATTGCCGGATAAATGGCTTTCTAAAATAGGTTTCGAGAAAATACGTGTTTACTTTAGTGGTGAGAACTTGCTGACATTCACTAAGCTACATTCCGATTATATTGATCCGGAACAAGCATCGGCAAGTAACAGCTGGAAAACAAGTAAAAGTGACGCGAATATTTATCCCTGGGCAAAGACATACTCTTTTGGTGTAGATATAACATTCTGATAATAACGAATATAAAGGAATATAGTATGAAAATAATGAAATATACATTGTGGGCGACTGTTGGTCTGTCGTTGTTATTTGCTTCTTGTGAAAGCATATTGGATATAAATCCGAAAGATCGCTTGACGACTAAGGATTATTTTACGAATGAAGAGCAATTACAATTATACAGTAATCAATTCTATTCGAATAACTTCCCGGGTGATGGCGATATTTACAAGGATAATGCTGATGTGTTGATCGTATCACCTTTGGACGATGAAGTGAGTGGACAACGTGTCATTCCGGAAACGGGTGGAGGATGGAGTTGGAGTGCACTGCGATCAATTAATTTTTTATTGGATAATCTGGGAAACTGTAAAGACCAGAAAGTGCGCGACAAATATGAAGCCCTGGCACGCTTCTTCCGCGCTTATTTCTATTTTGAAAAGGTGAAACGTTTTGGAGATGTACCTTGGTACGATAAAGTACTTGGCTCGGATGATGCTGATTTATACAAAGCCAGGGATTCACGCGAATTTGTGATGGGAAAGATAATGGAAGATCTTAATTTTTCCATAGAGGTTTTTAAAGAAACCAACCGGACAAAAGAACTTTATCGTGTAACCTGGTGGACTGCCCAGGCATTGAAGTCACGTGTAGGATTATTTGAAGGTACTTATCGTAAATATCATGGATTGGGTGATTATGAGAAATACTTGAATGACTGTGTAAGTGCCTCTAATGAAATTATGATTGCTTCTGGAGGATATTCATTGTATCAATCCGGCTCACAGTCCTATCGTAATCTCTTTAAATCCGAGAATGCGATTGATGCGGAAATCATATTGGCTAGGGATTATAATAATGATTTGAGTCTGGTTCATAAAGTACAGGCTTTTGAGAATTCTCCGACATTAGGCCGTCCCGGACTTTCGAAAAAACTGGTCAATTATTATTTAATGAAGAACGGCAACCGTTTCACCGACCAACCCAATTATGCAACAATGGAGTTCAAGGATGAAATAGTCAATCGTGATCCGCGTTTAGCGCAAACAATCCGTACTTCAAATATAAATATGAATGTCACGATGACCGGATACCACTTGCTGAAATATGCAAATGATAATATGAGCTATACAGGTGATTCAAGCAATGACCTTCCTCTGTTCAGATTGGCAGAAGTTTATTTGAACTATGCCGAAGCAAAGGCAGAATTAGGCACACTGACGCAAACTGATATCGACAATACGGTAAACAAATTACGGACACGTGCAGGAGTTACGGGAAAACTGAATATGAACGCAGCAAACCTTGCTCCGGACCCTTATATGTGTGCTCCGGAAACCGGTTATGTGAATGTCACAGGAGATAATAAAGGGGTGATTCTGGAAATCCGCCGGGAACGTGCGATAGAGCTAGTCATGGAAGGCTTCCGTTATTATGATTTGATGCGCTGGGGAGATCTGGAAAAGGAGGTGAATCGGATGAAGAAGGATGTCCCCGTGAAAACGATGGGTGTGGATGGGACGATTACCATTCAGTTCCGAAAAGAAACAAGAGGATTCCTGCCGATTCCGGAAGATGAGATCCAGCTATCGAACGGTTCTTTGGTACAAAATCCCGGATGGGATACGCCGGATGCTTTTTATCAAGATTAGCGAATGGCATTATGAGAATAAATCTTATTTTGGCTTGTGCTTTTCCGGTTATCCTATGGGCTACTGAGAAGAAACAACCGAATATCGTGGTAATGATCGCGGATGATTGCCGATTTATGGATCTGGGCTGTTATGGCA
>ENA-OPSO01001138-OPSO01001138.1-human-gut-metagenome-genome-assembly--contig:-NODE-1138-length-10272-cov-1.862386_pt1 | contig 10272 bp, 9 predicted proteins | sample MGYA00241455_ERZ501902 | MGnify/ENA primary metagenome ERZ501902 (study PRJEB25962, sample SAMEA2042405) | human gut metagenome | biome: human gut; feature: human-associated habitat; material: faeces...
GGTTATGTCAATACCATATTTAGAAAAAAAGAACCCCTATATTTTATAAAATATAAGAATTCTCTTAAAAATGTCTTAACTTAATGACATTGGCGTATAAAGCTATCTTTTTTTTAATGAATAGTTATGTAATGCAATCGCTTGTTGTTCAAGTAACTGACGAAATTAAAAAAATAAACTACATATTAAAACGCTGTGGTGTTTTCTTCAAAACTATAAATACTCAAAAATATATATAGGAGAATACGCTTCTTTTATGCTGGCTTTTTCAATTTCTTTCTTTTTTTTTGATGTAAGGGTGTATAATGAAAAAAAGAAAGAAGTGATGATATGCAGTTGTTGATTTTAATTTTAAAAGATATTGATAAAGTAGAGGAGCTTTTAAAGCAGCTTGCAGAGCAGGGGATTAAGGGTGCTACGACATTAGATGGTCATGGAATGGGAGAAGCATTAGCGGATATGGACGATATGCCGATGTTCGGTGCTTTGCGAACACTCATGGCTACCAATCATAAGCAGCCTAGCAAGGTGCTGTTAATGGTGGTAAAAGAGGAGCAGCTTGCCTTAATCAGTAAGATTATCAAGCAGGTTATCGGAGATTTATCAAAGCCGAATACCGGCATTATGTTAAGTTTACCGGTGCAGCATTGTGAAGGATTGGTTGATGACACATGCAAGTAAATATATTTGTTATCTTAGCACTATGTATTTTGTTATCCTTACTTGCCGGACGCATCGTTAAGCTGGCAAAGCTACCCAATGTAACCGGCTATTTGCTAATGGGGTTGCTTGTAGGACCGTATTGTCTTGGAATCATACCAGCGGATATGGTGGAGCAATTATCGCTGATTCCAGAGGTCGCTTTAGGCTTCATAGCTTTATCTATCGGTGCGGAATTTAAGTTATCGTATTTAAAAAAAGTCGGAAAGGCTCCAATCGTTATTGCGATATTGGAAGGTGTTGGTGCGGTACTGGTAGTGGATCTTGTCTTGATTTTGAGTGGACATGATGTTGCGTTTTCATTGTGTCTGGGAGCAATAGCGGCTGCTACTGCCCCTGCGGCAACCTTGATGGTCGTTAAGCAATATAAGGCAGAGGGTCCTTTAACAAGAACGCTGCTTCCGGTTGTGGCGGTTGCCTTGATTGGCTTCGGTATCAGTGTGGCAATTGCCAAAGCTATCCAGGACCCAAGCGGCAGTTCGCTTATCTTAGCGTTGGGAAAGCCATTGCTTGAAATTGGCGGTGCATTTCTTTTAGGAGGAATCCTTGGAATCCTTTTTGCGCTTTTAACAAAGCATTTTAAATCTCGTAACAATCGTTTAAGCGTTGCTGTAGCAATGGTATTTGTTACACTTGGCTTATGTGATATGTTGGGCTTGTCCAATTTGTTATGCTGTATGATGATGTCAGCGGTTTATGTGAATATCAGTGATGTGTATGAACAGGTGTTTGAGCTAACCGATCGTATCAGTGCTCCGATCTTTATGTTATTTTTCTTTTTAAGCGGTGCAGATTTAAATGTTGGTATCATTGCTGGGGTTGGTATGATTGGTGTACTTTATGTTATTTTTCGTGTTGTCGGTAAGGTGCTTGGAGCGTATCTTGGCGGTGTGATCTGTCATGTTGAGCCAGCGGTTAAAAAATATCTCGGCTATACCTTGATACCTCAAGCCGGAGTAGCGATTGGCTTGGCTTCTACTGCCATGAGCGTAGTACCGGAGTATGGTGCTATGATTCAAACAATTATTTTGTGTGGTACGGTTATTTATGAGTTGATCGGACCGATAGCGACCAAGCTGGCTCTTAGTAAAGCAAAGGAAATCCAATAGCGGATTTCTTTTTTTGTTCTATGCTTGTGAGGCTGTCATATACTGTAGCATAAAGGAGGGAAGCTATGAACGATATCGATGCGTTGCATAGACGCATTCGTCAGCGACGAACCAAAGAAAAGCCAAGAGAACATAGGCTCGCACGCTTGCTATATCATATCGTTATGCTTGTGATGGGTATGTGTGTACTTACCTTGGCATTGCTATTGAATCAAAAATTAGAGCTTGTTTCATTACCGGTTGCCGTAGGTGATTTTCGTTTACAAGACTTAGGGAGCTGGCTGCCCTTTGAAAACTGGTTTTCGTTACAAGAAGAGGCTGTCAGTGCAACTCCGTCTTATGCATTGTTAAAGGATAATCAATATTCCAATGGCTCGAATATGGTTTATAATTTACAGCATGGTGTAGTGCTGCATGTAGAAAAGAGTAAGGCCAAAAGCAGTATTACGATTCGGCAGGATAACGGCGTGGTAGTTACTTATGGCAATATGGTAGAGGTTCATTTGAAAAAAGATGAGCGGGTCTTAAAGGATAAGGTGTTAGGTACGTATGAGGGTTATCTTACCATACAGCCGGTGAAGGATCATAAAAATGTAAGCTTACATGAAGCACTTGAAGTATAAGCTATGTATTTCTAAGCTTTGGCTAGTGGCACTTCCGCTTTTTATCTACCTTCATCTTACCAAATATATGTGTTTTGTTTTTCTGATTTTATCCTTTCACGAATGTGCACATATTCTTGTCGCATGGCTTATGGGATATGAGTTTGAAAAAATCGTAATCTATCCCTTTGGTTTATCCGCAAGCATTCGAAATATCGGTCATGGAAAATTGATCAAGGAAATTGTTATCATTATTGCCGGTCCGCTCAGTCAACTTGTTTTTGTGGTATTGTTTCCGCATTTGGCAAGCATCGGTCTTATTTCCGATGGGTTTGCGAAGTATTTAAAAATGATCAATGCCAATATTATGGTCTTTAATTTACTGCCTATTTATCCACTTGACGGCGGTAGGCTTTTACAAAGCTTTTTTCATAGCTTTTTAACGTATCAAAAAGCACAGAAGTGGACGCTTGCGACCTCTATGGCGATATTGCTTGGGATTGTCGTATCATCTTTGTTGAAAGGGTGGAGTGCGCTTGTTATTGAGCTTTTTTTAGCTGTTCAGTTAATCATGACATGGCTTCAGTTACCTTATGATCGCTTGGCATTTTATTGTTATCGCTATGTACATGCGAGCAATGAATTGCCACTGCTTCATCACCAAAGTGATTTATATCGCGGACGTTACAATATCATTGAAAAAAACGGGCATTGGATAGATGAGAAGGCATGGCTGCGGCGTATGTTTGGAAGCTTTAAACCCTAGTCGGATACATATCTTTGTGGTATAATCTAAAACAAAGATAGGAGGCTGGTGCTTGATGAAATGGAAAGCCGTGCTTTCATGTCTGCTGGCACTTTTGGTGGTAAGCGGGTGTGAGGATAAGAAGCCTAGTGTTGCGACAACTGTTTATCCGGTACAATATTTGGCACAGCGTATCGGCGGTGCTTATGTAGAGGTAAATATGATATCCGAAGATGGTCTAATTCAAAGAGCCTCTATAAAAAACAATTATAAAAAGCTTTTGAAAAACAGTGATATATTGTTTTATATTGGTGAATTAGAGCCGTATATGGAGCTATATACAGAGGAAATTCACGATAGCGGTGTTGCCTTGTTTAATTTGGCAACCAAGAGTGCAATTTATCCTTTCAAGCGTTATACACCGATTAAGGTAAATGGAGAAACGACCGTTGTAGAAAGTGAGTACTACGAGGGGACTGTCTTTTCGGGTATAGATAAATATCAGGAGGATCCGATTTTATGGATGGATCCGGTTGCCATGACGAGTATGGCAAGTGATATCCGTGATTGCTTGGTAGAGCTGTATCCGGAATATAAAGCTATTTTTGATGAAAACTATGATGTGTTGGAATTGGATTTGGCACGTTTAGATGCGGATTTTCAAGAGGTTGCGACAAAAAAAGAAAATCTGCGTTTTGTAGCTATGACACCAAGCTTTGGAAATTGGCAGAAATCTTATAATATTCAGGTATATCCGATTTCCTTATCCAAATATGGAGTGTTGCCGAATAAGGAACAGTTGGCTGCCATTAAAAAACGTATCTCGCAAGATCAGGTGCGCTATATTGCCATTGAGGAGAATTTAGCGCAGGATATGTTGGAACTGCAAAATCAGCTGATTGATGAGTTGGGGCTGGTTCCGGTTACACTGCATAATTTGTCAAGTATTTCCGATGCGGATAAGGAAGCCGGGAAGGATTATTTATCGCTTATGTATGAGAATTTAAAAACATTGGAAGGAATGTAAACAAAAGGTCGTAAGGCCTTTTCTTTTTAGAAAAGCAAAAAGACTGGGTTCAGCTTGGAATATGTGGTAAAATAAAAACAGACTTTGGAGGAAAATACGATATGGAAAAACTGCTTTTAATTGATGGAAATTCGATGCTTTTTCGTGCCTACTACGCAACGCTTTACGGACGTATGATGACAACGAGCAATGGGATTCCAACCAATGCAGTCTATGGTTTTATCACCATGGTAAATAAGGCTTTGGATATGATTGACCCCGATTATGTGTTTGTTGCTTGGGACGCCGGTAAGCCGACTTTTCGACATACAACCTATAAAGAATACAAGGGAACACGAAAGGAATTGGATAAGGAGCTGATCGTGCAATTTCCGATTGTACGTGAATATTTAGATGCGGCAGGTATCAAGCGCTATGAATGTGAAGGGATTGAGGCAGATGATATCATCGGTTCGATTGCGAAGCAGCACCCAGAATTAGCTATTCATATTTTATCGAGTGATAGGGATTTATTGCAGCTGATCGATCCAACGACTGATGTATATTTGATGAAAAAAGGAATCAGTGAAATCGAAGTCATGGACGAGGCACAGTTGATGGAGACTTATACGCTTTGTCCGCAGCAGATTATTGATTTAAAGGCTTTGATGGGTGATAGTGCCGATAATATTCCCGGTGTTAAGGGAATCGGTGAAAAAACAGCGATTAAGCTATTAAAGGAATATCAAAGTGTTGATAATGTATATGAGCATATCGCGGAAATAAAAGGAAAACTGAAGGAAAAATTGGAAAACGGTAAGGAAAGTGCCTTTCTTTCTAAGTTTCTAGCAACTATTAAAACCGATGCGAAGATTCCGGTGGATATGAAAACCTGCAAGCGAGTGGAACCGAGTACAGCTTTGCATGACTTTTTTGTGAAATATGAAATGAACAGTTTTGCAAAAGCAAGTGCGAAAAAGGAAGAGGTAAAACGGGAAGGAAAACGTAATGTCGTTCCATGCGTTTCCAAAGAGCTTTTGGTCGATGGAAGTGTATTGTATGCTAATCTTGATGCTGAAAATTATTATGATGCAACCTTGTATGGATTTGCGATTGCTCATGGAAACAATTGTGAATATATTTCATTGGAAGATGCAAAAAACGATACTGCTTTATTGGAGTATATTCATACCGACAACGGGAAAATCGTATATGATGCGAAAAATGTTTATCATGCATGGCATCGCAACCATATTGCCTTTGTACCTGTACATCGCGATGTAATGTTGGAGGCATTTTTACTAGATGGAATGATATCTGATTATGATAAGCTGGCGGAAAAGTATGCCTTTGACTGCACACTTAGCAAGAAAGATGTTTTCGGAAAGAAGGGAAAACCGAAATTGGTGGTTGAGGAAGATGCGGCTGCCTATGCGATGCAATGTGCTGAAAACCTTGCCAACATTGAACAGCAGCTCTTTGATGAGCTGGAGCAAAAGGATATGAAGGAATTGTATGATACCATCGAAATGCCGGTGGTTGAGGTGTTGTACGCTATGGAAAAGGAAGGGGTGCACACCAGTGTCGAAACCTTACAGGAAATTGCGGAAGCAACGGGGAAAAAGATTGAAGCACTTAACGCGCAGATTTATGAATATGCCGGTATGGAATTTAATATCAATTCACCTAAACAGTTAGCTGTTGTACTTTATGATGAGCTAGGCCTTCCTTGTGGAAAGAAGCGCAGTACAGCTGCCGATGTTTTAGAAAAGCTGAAGCCGGTGCACCCAATCATTTCGCTTTTGTTGGAACAGCGAAAATATCAAAAGATTTACAGCACATACGCCGTCGGCTTGAGCAAGCATATTTTAAAGGACGGAAAGATTCATACTATTTTCAATCAGATTCAGACGCAAACCGGACGCTTGTCCTCCAGTGAACCGAATTTACAAAATATTTCGGTACGTGATGAGGAAGGAAAGGTTATCCGTAAGGCTTTTGTTGCTAGTCCTCAGCATACGCTGATGTCTGCCGATTATTCTCAGATCGAGCTTAGAATGCTGGCACACATGGCCAATGAAAAGACGATGATTCAAGCCTTTAATCAAGGCATTGATATTCATAACCAAACAGCTATGCAAATCTTTGATGTCGATCATGATCATGTCGATAGCAATATGCGGCGCAGTGCCAAGACCGTGAATTTCGGTATTGTATATGGACAAAGTGATTTCGGTTTAAGTGAACAGTTGGGAATAACAATGAAGGAAGCAAAGCGCTTTATTGATAAATATTTTGCCTCCTATCCTAATATTAAAACCTTTATGGACGATACCATTGCGTTCTGTGAGGAAAACGGTTATGTTAAGACGATGTTTGGACGACGTCGTTATATCAAAGAAATCAACGATAAAAATTATATGATGCGTGAATTTGGAAAGCGTGCGGCGATGAACGCACCGATTCAGGGAAGTGCTGCGGATTTGATTAAATTAGCGATGGTGCATATTTATCAGACGATGAAAGAAAAAAAGGTAAAATCAAGAATGATTTTACAAATCCACGATGAGCTTATTTTTGACGTTTGCGATGATGAACTGGATACGATGAAAGATATTGTTGAGCAGGGTATGCAGCAGGCGATGCAACTGCGGGTACCTTTGATTGCAGAAGCTAGCTTTGGCAAAACATGGTATGATGCAAAGTAGGTGAAACGATGCCGGAATTACCAGAAGTAGAAACCGTAGTGCGCACTTTGGAGCATCAATTACAACAGATTGAAATCATGGATTGTCGCGTACTGTGGGATAATATTATTGCTATGGATACACAAGCCTTTATCGAAACGATAAGGCATAAAAAGATTCAAGGCTATCATCGTCATGGAAAATATTTGATGTTTGATCTAGGAAGTTATGATTTTATCGTTCATTTGCGAATGGAAGGAAAGTTTTATGTGCAAGCTCCACAAGAGCCATACGATAAGCATACACATGTTATCTTTTCGTTATCTGATGGACGTGAATTGCGCTATCATGATACACGAAAGTTTGGCAAAATGGTGCTTTATCCTAAATTGGAGAACTATCGGGAATACCCGTGCTTTGCACATATCGGTCCCGATGCCTTCGATGAAGAACTTTGTGCGGATTCTTTATACCGTATGCTGCATAAGAAAAAGACCTACTTAAAGGCAGTCCTGTTGGATCAAAGCGTGATGGCGGGAATTGGCAATATTTATGCAGATGAAATTTGTTATGCGATGCGCATGCACCCGGAAACAAAGATATCGCATCTGCGTAAGAAAGATTTTGCTGTTTTGATAACAGAAACCAGAAGAATACTCAGCGGAGCGATACGTGCCGGAGGAACAACGATTCGCTCGTACACATCGAGCTTGGGGGTAGATGGACGCTTTCAGCTGAAACTGAAGGTGCATGCAAGGAAAGGAGAGGCATGTCCAAACTGTCAAGGAGAGATTAAAAAGATTACTGTGGCAGGAAGAGGAACGTATTATTGTCCGACATGTCAGAAAAAGCGATGAAAAAAATCGGAATTACCGGTGTCATGGGAGCAGGAAAATCCAGTGTGATCGAGATGTTGAAAAATGCCGGTTATCACGTCTTGGATTGCGATCGTATCAACGACGAATTGTTAATGAAGGGACATGCGGGATATCAAGCCTTGATAGCGGAATTTAAAGATACGATATGCGATGCACAGGGTGATGTCGATCGTATGAAAATGAGTGTCTTGATGTTTCAAGAGGCGGGAAAAAAAAAAAAAAAAATCGAGGCTATTTTACACCCCTTGATTCAAGCAAGGCTTCAACAGGAATTGGAACAGCTACAGCAAGAAACGCTTGTTTTTGTCGAGGTTCCTCTTTTGTATGAGGTTGGCTGGGAAAGCTGTTTTGATGAAGTTTGGGTAGTGGCAGCCGATGAGGAGCTGTTGTTAAAGCGATTGCAACAGCATCGCCATGTAGCAAAGGCAGAGGCAAAGGCACGCTTGCGTAAGCAGCTTCCACAAGCTGTCAAGGTAGAAAAAGCCGATCGTGTTTTATGGAATAATGGCGATAAAGAAGAGTTGCAAAGTAATATTTATGCTATACTAAAAGAAGCAGAAGGGTTTTGATGAAATGGATAAAGAGCTAGCCTGTAAAATAGAGGTACAGGGTATTTGGACAAGTGAAGGTTATTCGGCTTTTCAAATGTTGTATGTACCACTGATCGGTAATGAGGCGGCAATTTTGTATCATACATTGTTAAGCATTGCGCTTCGTCCGAAAAAGATCAAAAATCATCGTTTGATTTGCGAAATCAGCGGACTGAGCATGGAAGCGATTGAAAAGCATCGCGTTGTATTGGAACAATACTTGTTACTAAAGACTTTTTATGATGCGGATAAGAACTGTTATTTGTATGAAGTATTTATGCCGAAGTTGGGAAATGATTTTTTACGTCATGAGGTATTTGGACGGCTGTATATGAAAAAAATGGGAGAAAAGGTCTACCAGTTCAATAAGCTGTGCTTTGCGAAAGATTATGAAGATAAAAGCGGTTATCAGGATATTACGATTCCTTTTGTAAATGTACTAAAAGGACAATGGGCGGAAAAGGAAGAAGAAAGCTTTCGCAATATGAAGCCAAAACAGCATGAGTTTTATCAAAACGATATTCCGTTGAGCTTTAATTTTGATCGCTTTTTGGCTGGAATTACCAAAACCATTTTCCCGGAATCACAGCGCAGTGAACAAAACTTACGTTTGATTGGTGAATTGGCAACGATTCATGGCATTGATGAACAGGATATGATCGCAATCGTAAATAAAGCCGTTGATGTAAAAAGCGGGAAGCTGCGTATCGAGCTTTTAAAAAAGCTGGCAAGAGCATCGAAAAGTAAATTCGAGGTATTGGAAAATCAAGATCCATACCGCCTTCCTCCGGTTGTCTTTTTACAAAATAAGCAGCATGGTGTGGAGGTTTCCCGTTCCGATAAATTCCTAATAGAGACTCTGATTCGAGATTATCGCATGCAGCCGGAGGTTGTGAATGTTTTAATTGAATATGTATTGGATACGAAAAATCAGCAATTTCCTAAGGCTTATGTCGAAAAGGTTGCCGGTACGTGGGTACGTCTTGGAATTGATACTGCAGAGAAAGCACGCAAGCAAATTCAAGAGGAACAGGCAAATCGAAAGAGCTTTAAGGCAAATAAGGAAAAGAAGCTTCCAAGCTGGTATCATGATCAATCCGACATACCAAATGATACAGAAGATTTTAATGAGGAAGAAATGCTGGAGCTACAAAAGCGATTGCGGGGTGAATAGATGGAACGAGTGCAATTTAACTATACATTATCTTCAGAAGCACAGCAGGAAAAACAGCGATTGGTTCAGCATTTGATGAAAAATGCTGATATTCGCGACTTGATGAAGCGTTATCCGCAAATAGATGAAGCTTTTATTTACGCACATAGCGGACGTTTGCAGGATTATGTGCATACGATGGAAAAATGTAAAAACTGCAAGGGACTTGATTTTTGTACGCAGGCAACTAAGGGACATCGCTTAGGATTGAAATATGATGGATTTTTGATGAATGAGCAGTGTCGCTGTGCTTATCAAGAAAAAAAAGAACAGTTTTTACGCTTGAAGAAGCGATACGTAGAGGCAGATTTGGCAGATGCGTATTTTCACATTGATATAAGTGCAATTGATGTTCGTAAAGAAAGTGATGAATATAAGTCGGCATATACAAAGATATTGCGTATGATCAGTGAAGCACAACCGGAAAAGGGAGTGTATCTTTCCGGTAAGCCGGGTGCCGGGAAAACGTATTTGGCAGCGGGAGTCGCAAATTATTATGTGAAGGAAGGCAAGCGTGTGGCTTTTGTCAGTGTTCCAAAACTGATTGCTGATTTAAAAATGCTGTTTCATGACGCATTAGCTTTTGAACAGCGCTTAGGAAGAATCAAGCGAGCCGATGTTTTGGTATTAGATGATATCGGCGGTGAAAATCTTAGCGCTTGGAGCCGTGATGATATTCTTTTGCCACTGCTTGATGCACGTATGGAACAGCATCGTCTGAC
>ENA-OPSO01001139-OPSO01001139.1-human-gut-metagenome-genome-assembly--contig:-NODE-1139-length-10268-cov-2.646137_pt1 | contig 10268 bp, 8 predicted proteins | sample MGYA00241455_ERZ501902 | MGnify/ENA primary metagenome ERZ501902 (study PRJEB25962, sample SAMEA2042405) | human gut metagenome | biome: human gut; feature: human-associated habitat; material: faeces...
TATTAGGTTATAGTGAAGATGCTTTGCAGCAGGCTGCGGAAATGGCTAATTTTGAAGAAATTTTAGAAATTCCTTATTTGGAATATATCGTAGGGGCAATCTTCGGTGCGGGGGCAGCGAATGGAATGCTACTATTAACCTATATTGTGCAGCGTTATCACATGTCTTTTTGGTTTGTTTATTTGATTGTATTCTTTTTGTTTTCACCGATGGCTGCTATTGGTACGCTTGTATTGATTCCGACTATTTTTGTTTGTATTTACGGTTGGCTTACGATTCCTAATCGCAGTGAGCATAAGAATTTGAAGAAGAATAAGGTAAACAGTGTTGCCGAGGTAGAGAGGGTTTATCGCTTGCACCACAAGTATTTAAGTGAGTATGAGGATTTAGCCAAAAAGGTATGGGATTATACGATGCGTATTACGCTTTCCTATATCATAGGTTTGTTAGTTGTCTTTTTGTTGATTTTATGGATTGATAATATGTTGGTATTGATGCTATCCGTTTTTGCATACGGTATGCTGTATTTGATTATGGCACGTAAAAAAGCGATGGCTATGCAGCCGATTATTTCGTTATTGTATGATGAGTGCAATCCGGAGGCTTGTGCATCTGTTATCTTTGCGCTTGCGAAAAAAGCCAGAAAGCGTAAAAGCTTCCCACTTCCGCAATATTTAGCACAATGTATGATTTTTTTGAATGATCCGCATCTTGCGGCAGATATTATGGTTACTTGTGAACGCAATCGAGGAGCCATTCAATTTCCGTATTATACGGTAATGGGCTATGCGTATTACCAACTAGGAGATCGCGGCATGGTTAAATTCCAACTTGATGAATGTGAGAAAGCAGGTGCCGGTACGAATAATCAGGCGGTTGCTTTGTTAAGGGAGCAGTGCTTGACGGGAATTAAAAATAAGCTTGACTTAATGGATAAGAAATTTGATTCCTGTAAACAATATTTCCGTGCAATCCTAGAGGCTACTCCTTTTGAATGTCAGCGAGTAGATGCACATTATTATTTAGGCTTGATTGCCTTTGTTGATCGCGATTTAGATGATGCTAAATATCATTTTAATTATGTAGAAGGACATGGTAATACTATGTATTTCAAAGAAAAAGCAAAAAGCTTTCTTGCGACGATTGCAAAGCATGAGGAGACAGTTGAGGAAGTTTAAAAGTAAAGCAAAGATAGCTATTGCTTGGGCGCTCGATGATAGTATTTATCGCTCTTGTGTAAAATAAGTTTGATTGAAAATAGAACCTTAATTTTTAGCGGTATTGACTAAAAATTGAGGTTTTTTATTTAAATTGAAATGATTTTGTATCCTTACCAACGGGATTAAGTTGGTTCAAACATTACAATCTGCTTAGTAAGTTTTTTTGAAATAGCTTTTATGATTAGTTATTTTTTATGTACTAAAGATGTATGAGTAAAATTACGGACAGTGTAAATGGTATAGTTAATAATAAGGAAGAGGTGATGATTTTGCGCAAGGTTAGAAATATGATGCGAAATTATCTTCAAAAGATGTGCGTTTACATTCTGTCTAAATTAAATGAAACTGTTGTATATGACAATAAAAATGTTTTTATAGGTGAAGTATATTGGTGTATTATGCCGTTACCGAAGGAAAGCTTATTGAAAATTGACATCGGTCATCGCATTCGTCCGTATGTAGTAATCGATCTTCAGGAAAATTGCTTTATAGGATACGCTTGTTCTTCGAAGGGAAGTAAAAAAGGAAATTATAATAGACAATATTTCATTGATAACAAATCCTATGGAATATATAAGTCATCTTATGTAGATACCTCAAAGGAAATAAAAGTTCCTTACGAAAATATTCAAGCCTATTTTTATGAATTGTCAGATAAAGATTATGAAAATATGTTAAAGACGAGCATGCAAAGTGCAAAAGCGATAAAAAACGATTTTAGCTTGGGTTCTGTTTTATCGAAGAATAATAATTTATATTTTGTGTTTGATATTAAAAGTGAGTTTATTTGTGTCCACCCATTAAGAAAAAATCTGAATGGTATAAGTGATCATAAAACCGCACTTTTCAGTTTTCAAAATAAACAGTATTTTATTGATTTTACTTCTGTTATGCAAATCAAAAACAGCGATGATCTAAATGTGATTTCAACGCTTTCCAGAGTTCAGCGGACAGAGGTTATGAAAACAAAGGAAAAGATGATGAAAAAACCACAGAAAACAGGGAATAGCGTTCGCAAAGATTTGTATTTTAAATATCCAATCGGTTCGCAGCTTTATTTGGGATATCAAGATAGCTATTTTATATATTTTTTCCATCAGCATCAAAAAGCTTATGGCTTATTTTATGATGAAGAGGGAAATGAAAAATATACATATTACACAACGGATTTTAATTATATGCAGCTATTGGACGAACGATGTGATGCTGATGAATTAGTGGATTTGATTTCGCATAGTCCTTATGATAAAAAAACACAGGAATATTTATTAATGAAGATTGATTCGCAACGATCATAAAAAATATAAATGCTTAAGAGTTGTAATTTAATACGGCAGTTTTTAAAATATTAAGAATTTCGTTTTTGAGTTCAATTGGTGCCGTAATTTCACAGTATTGCAGGTATTGTAAACAAAAATAAATGATACCTTGTCGGGAAGAAGTAATAATAGCAAGAAAATGATTTTGATCAAAGGGTTGTAAAGATATATCAGTACCAAAACGATCGATAATATCATCTAATATGCGATATTTACATTTTAAAATGATTCTTTCCTCTTTACCTCCATACATATAAAATTTAGATTTGGCATAATCATATGGATCAAAGGAGTTTTGAAGAGGCTTTCTGATAGCATCTTCATCGATTGCTATATTTTGCATTTTATCAATGCGATAATGACTTAAATTATCATAGTTATCGTTTTTACAAATCAAATAATAGTTTTCATTTGCATAGACCATATAGTAAGGGTGCACGCGATATTTATGTTCTTTACGTTTAACCAATGCTTTGTTAATATCGTATTTCATATAGTCAAATATGACAGGGTGATTATGCTGTATAGCCTCTGTTAATAATTCGATATTTAAGAAAAACTCTTTGTTTTGAGTTTTACGCATATTTCGCATATATACCGTTTTATTGAAATCTTTTTTCATATATTGGCTTTGTGTTGAAAAAAGCTTTTGTATCAAATCATTTGAAGCTTTTTCCGGTATGAAGTGCGAAGCGTAAATTGCATTGCATAATAAGTGGATTTCATAAGGCTCGAAAAGACGTTGGGCAATGAAATATCCATCTTTTGCAGAAGTAGCAAAATGGATATCACAACCGCAATCATTTAATGTTTGAATATGATCGTGCAGTGTTTTTCGATTTAGCTCACAATCATATTCTAATAATAAATATTGTTCGATTTGTTTGCGAGTAAGGCGATGCGTTTCATCAGAATATTTATTAAGTATATTATACACATGAATCAAGGAAGCTTTTTTGCTCATATTCATACCTCCGAATTTATTTATCAATTATATAGTATCACAAATATTTATGGAAAAAACGGATCGTATAGTTAATGCGTAAAAAAAGTATCACATTATTATATATAATGATAATGTGAAAGAGAGGTTTTGTATATGTATATAACAATTTCAGGTATGGGACACTATTTAGGAATGGACGTTTTTCGATTAGGACAAATATTGTTTTTGGAAAAAGAAGAAAACAATCGACATGACATGGAGGCAATTAAAGTGTGTATGGAGGGTGGAGCACAGATCGGTTATGTTGCGAATAGCACCTATACAAGAGCTATTGGAACATATTCAGCAGGATATATTTACAGAGATTTTGAGAGGACAGCAAAAGCTAAAGTAGCCTTTATTACACATGATATGGTCATTGCGGAATTATTGGTTGAAACTAAGGCACAGTGAAATAAAAAAAGAGAAGAGTATATAAAGGCGTTTTTGTATTAGAATGGGGAGTAAAAGATATGATGTTTATAATAAGAATGATAGCTTCGATAATCGGTGCAATAGTAGGATTGTTAGGAGCTTTATTGGGACGTAAATAAATAGTTAATTGAGCGTAAGGTTGTAATTGATAAAGTGTATGATTCTCAAAAGTTGAGGAAAACAATAGATAAAAGACTTAATAAAATAGTTTCAAGCAAATCATTGAATTTTATAACGGTTGATAATTGAATATGGAAAGATAAGAGCAAAAAGAAGGAATGGGAAGTTTAAACAGTTGAAATCGAAGCTGAAAGGAGGAATATAGGTATCATGATGCTTATTATACTGTTTTGTAAAATTTGTGAGTAATTTATATTATGAATGTATTTCTGCAATATACTGGTTGGAAATAGGATTCGGTATTATCGCAAAATACGTTATCTAGGGAAATCAAATGTGATATACTTTTTATAAGAGAAGAATGATGGAGGTCTTTATGGGCAGATTAGTATTGGGATTAGATATTGGTATTACTTCGGTTGGATTTGGAATTATTGATTTAGATGAAAGTGAAATTGTAGATTATGGTGTTCGTTTATTTAAAGAAGGGACAGCTGCTGAAAATGAAACAAGACGTACTAAGCGTGGCGGCAGAAGATTAAAACGAAGAAGGGTTACTAGGCGAGAGGATATGTTGCATTTGTTGAAACAAGCTGGTATTATTTCAACTTCTTTTCACCCTTTAAATAACCCTTATGATGTACGTGTCAAAGGACTGAATGAAAGGTTAAACGGAGAAGAATTAGCCACAGCTTTATTGCATCTTTGTAAACATAGAGGAAGTAGTGTTGAAACGATTGAAGATGATGAAGCAAAAGCTAAGGAAGCAGGAGAAACGAAAAAAGTTTTGTCTATGAATGATCAACTTCTGAAATCCGGCAAGTATGTTTGCGAGATTCAAAAAGAGCGATTGCGTACAAATGGTCATATTAGAGGGCATGAAAACAACTTTAAGACAAGGGCGTATGTTGATGAAGCTTTTCAAATACTTAGTCATCAGGATTTATCTAATGAACTGAAGTCAGCGATTATAACTATCATATCACGGAAAAGAATGTATTATGATGGGCCGGGAGGTCCACTATCTCCAACACCTTATGGACGCTATACATATTTTGGACAAAAAGAACCGATTGATTTAATTGAAAAAATGCGTGGTAAATGTAGTTTATTTCCTAATGAGCCACGTGCACCTAAGCTTGCATATAGTGCTGAGTTATTTAATTTGTTGAACGATTTAAATAATTTATCTATTGAGGGAGAAAAGCTAACATCAGAACAAAAAGCCATGATTTTGAAAATTGTTCATGAAAAAGGAAAAATTACTCCGAAACAATTGGCGAAAGAGGTTGGCGTATCGTTGGAGCAAATTCGTGGGTTTAGAATTGATACGAAGGGAAGTCCATTATTATCTGAATTGACCGGTTATAAAATGATACGTGAAGTCTTGGAAAAAAGTAATGATGAACATTTGGAGGATCATGTATTTTATGATGAGATTGCTGAGATTTTGACAAAGACGAAAGATATAGAAGGAAGAAAAAAGCAAATAAGCGAATTATCTTCTGATTTGAATGAAGAGAGTGTTCATCAACTAGCAGGCTTAACTAAATTTACTGCGTATCATTCACTATCTTTTAAAGCATTGCGATTGATTAATGAAGAAATGCTAAAAACAGAATTGAATCAAATGCAGATCATCACATTATTCGGTTTAAAACAAAATAATGAACTATCTGTAAAGGGAATGAAAAATATCCAAGCAGATGATACTGCTATTTTAAGTCCGGTTGCGAAACGGGCACAACGTGAAACCTTTAAGGTAGTTAATCGCTTGCGTGAAATTTATGGTGAATTTGATAGTATCGTTGTAGAAATGGCACGTGAAAAAAACAGTGAAGAACAAAGAAAAGCAATTCGTGAAAGACAAAAATTCTTTGAAATGCGTAACAAACAAGTAGCAGATATTATCGGAGATGATCGTAAGATCAATGCTAAACTTAGAGAAAAATTGGTTCTATATCAAGAACAAGATGGTAAAACAGCGTATTCGTTAGAGCCTATTGATTTAAAACTATTGATTGATGATCCAAATGCTTATGAAGTGGATCATATCATTCCGATTTCTATTTCTTTAGATGATTCTATAACAAATAAAGTTTTAGTTACACATCGTGAAAATCAAGAAAAGGGTAATTTGACACCAATTTCAGCTTTCGTAAAGGGAAGATTCACGAAAGGATCCTTGGCGCAATACAAAGCATATTGTTTAAAGCTGAAAGAAAAGAATATAAAAACAAACAAGGGATATCGAAAGAAAGTTGAACAATACTTGTTGAATGAGAATGATATTTACAAGTATGATATTCAAAAAGAATTTATCAATCGTAATCTTGTAGATACAAGTTATGCAAGCAGAGTGGTTTTGAATACATTGACTACTTACTTTAAACAAAATGAAATTCCTACTAAAGTATTTACAGTCAAAGGTTCTTTAACAAATGCATTTAGACGAAAGATCAATTTGAAAAAGGATCGTGATGAGGATTACGGACATCATGCGATTGATGCATTGATTATTGCATCAATGCCAAAGATGCGCTTGTTAAGTACGATTTTCTCACGTTATAAAATTGAAGATATTTATGACGAAAGCACCGGAGAAGTATTTTCATCAGGTGATGACAGCATGTATTATGATGATTGGTATTTTGCCTTTATCGCAAGCTTAAAAGCTATTAAAGTAAGGAAGTTTTCACATAAAATTGATACAAAACCTAATCGCAGCGTCGCAGATGAAACAATTTACAGTACACGTGTGATAGATGGTAAAGAAAAAGTTGTGAAGAAATATAAAGATATCTATGATCCTAAATTCACAGCGTTAGCTGAGGATATTTTGAATAATGCCTATCAAGAAAAGTATTTGATGGCGTTACACGATCCACAAACATTTGATCAAATCGTTAAAGTGGTCAATTATTATTTTGAAGAAATGTCAAAGTCAGAGAAATACTTTACTAAGGATAAAAAGGGGCGCATTAAAATTTCTGGAACGAATCCTTTGTCTTTGTATCGTGATGAGCATGGTATGCTGAAAAAGTATTCTAAGAAAGGAGATGGGCCTGCAATTACACAAATGAAATATTTTGATGGTGTATTAGGAAATCATATTGATATTTCGGCTCATTATCAAGTAAGAGATAAAAAAGTTGTTTTGCAACAAATTTCCCCATATCGAACAGACTTTTATTATTCTAAGGAAAATGGATATAAATTTGTTACTATCCGTTATAAAGATGTAAGATGGAGCGAGAAAAAGAAAAAGTATGTTATTGACCAACAAGACTATGCGATGAAAAAAGCAGAGAAGAAAATTGATGATACATACGAATTCCAATTTTCCATGCATCGTGATGAACTTATCGGAATTACCAAAGCAGAAGGAGAAGCGCTTATTTATCCAGATGAAACTTGGCATAACTTTAACTTCTTTTTTCACGATGGAGAGACTCCGGAAATTTTGAAGTTTACGGCAACGAATAATGATAAAAGTAATAAAATTGAAGTAAAACCGATACATTGTTATTGTAAAATGCGGTTAATGCCAACTATTAGTAAGAAGATTGTACGCATAGATAAATACGCTACTGATGTAGTAGGAAATTTATATAAAGTAAAGAAAAATACCTTGAAATTTGAATTTGACTAGATTATAATATAGATGATCATAATCTAGCAAAAGTTTATATGATCTAACAAAACAAGGGTTTATCCCGGAATCAAGTTCCAAGTATATGCTTGGAGCTTTTTCTTTAAGAGGATAATATGGGATTTCGAGTATTATACATCGAGAATCAGTATCATCTCCAATTATATTTAGATAATTTAAAGGTGGAAACGCCTCAGGGAGATATACAGTTTCCGATTAGTGATATTCAAATTCTAGTAATTGATCATTATCGATCTACATTAACAGTTCCATTAGTAAACAAATTAACTGAAAATAATGTTTGTGTAATTATTTGCGGAATCGATCATTTACCAAAGAGCTATATATTACCCATGAATGGACATTTTGCACAAAGTGGAAATATTATGAAGCAAATCACTTGGTCTAATGAAATAAAACAAATATTACACCAACAAATTGTAAAAGCTAAGATTTTTAATCAAATTGAGATTCTGAAAACAAATCAATGTAAATATGAGGTAATAAAAAAACTGTATGAATTTTATGATACAGTAGATTTAGGCGATGCAACAAATCGAGAAGGATTAGCGGCGAAAATGTATTTTAGAGAAATGTTTGGCAATGATTTTATTCGATTCGAAGATGATGTAATCAATGCAGGACTGAATTATGGTTATAGTATTTTCCGTTCTTTGATTTCATCTATTATTGTGGGAAAAGGTTATTTGCCTAATTTAGGAATTTTTCATAAAGGTAAGACAAACATGTTTAATCTAAGTGATGATATAATTGAGGTGTTTCGTCCGATTGTCGATAAATACGTGTATGATAATTTAAAAGAGGAATTATTATTTAAATCAAAACATCGCGAAGAATTGATACAGTTAACAGTTAAAAAAATAGAGATAGATGGGAAACTACAAACAGTACCCAACGCAGTCAACGAATATGTTGAATCAACTTTAAAAGTGATTGAAACAGGTAAAATAATGGATTTTAAATTTCCATCTCCGCATGTTGTTGATTATGATTTATGAATTTATGAGACTCATTTTGTTTTTTGATTTACCAATGCATACAAAAAATGAAATCCGAATTTATAATAAGTTTCGCAAGTATTTAATACAAAATGGATATTTAATGATGCAGTTTTCTGTATATTGTAAGTTATTTCCGAATCGAGAAGCAGCGGTTAAACATATTCAAATTCTTAAACGAAATATTCCAACAAGGGGCTTGGTTCATATCATGATGATAACTGAAAAGCAATATGAACGTATTGAAATTCTTGTTGGTAATCAATCAAGACAGGAAAAATTAGCCGGAAGTAAGGCTTATGTAAAACTATGATTGGTATTCGTATAATTAAAGGCAGTAGTTTTTTCGAGTTTGGAATGAATCAATGCAAATTGATTTTGGGGGATCACCTTGAAAAGCTATTTGCAATTCAGCAGTGCTTATATCAGTTTGCTTCTTCAAGTAGTATAACAGAATTTGAAACTGAAAATAATATTAGCTTGTCTGTACAAATAAATGAAAGTGAAGTTAATAAAAAGAAAATGCAGATATTTAAAATAGGAGATTCATTTGAACTTCAAGACGAATTGAAAATGAATACTAAATCCTATCTTCAAGCTTATTGCGAAACCTTATTAAATGATGAAACCTATTATAATTCAATCAATACTATTTCTATTTTATTTCAAAGCCTCAGCCAAGAACTAAACCTTAATTCTGATCAATTTAGTATTGAATTTGCGGATATGAATGTTAAGCAACTTATCAAATTGATAAATGTGAAATTATTACAAGATGATTTGTATAGTAGTGCTTATAATTTATCTTATGAAGATTATTATTTGTATCAATTAAATGTACTTTTAGCTATTGATGCTTCATTATATGAAAATCAAGTGTTTTGCATTCTTAAATTACATACATTGACAGAAAAATTATATACTAAAATAAGAGAATTCAAGAATATTCGTTTTTTAATATTTTCTGTAAAATGTATTTGTAAAATCAATATTGAGGATATTTATTATATTGGATTGAGAAATGTGGTTGATTTTGGCAATGAGGATCAAATATATGATTTGTTTTCAACAAAAAAGCAAACAATGGAGGAAATAAAAAATATGATAAAAGACTATTTTATAAAACTGAGTAATGGAACAAAAAATGATATTGTAGATTTGATAATGAAATAAATATACCCAAATTCAAATACATATGTTAAAATATGTTTGAGGTTTTGTTACCATATGGATTTTTGCTAGATTAAGACCAATATAAACCTTGTGCATTGTACTGTTCCGTTTTGTTACCATATGGATTTTTGCTAGATTAAGACGTTTGTTATCAAACGTACCACTTTCTATAAGTTTTGTTACCATATGGATTTTTGCTAGATTAAGACTTAAAAATGTTCATGGTGTGGTTGTTCCGCGTTTTGTTACCATATGGATTTTTGCTAGATTAAGACAAGAAAATGCAAAATTTGATTGGAAAATGTGTTTTGTTACCATATGGATTTTTGCTAGATTAAGACTATA
>ENA-OPSO01001140-OPSO01001140.1-human-gut-metagenome-genome-assembly--contig:-NODE-1140-length-10268-cov-1.759816_pt1 | contig 10268 bp, 8 predicted proteins | sample MGYA00241455_ERZ501902 | MGnify/ENA primary metagenome ERZ501902 (study PRJEB25962, sample SAMEA2042405) | human gut metagenome | biome: human gut; feature: human-associated habitat; material: faeces...
GACAAGGTATCGCAAATGCATTTGCTACAAATGGTTATGATGTAACTGTATGCGATATTAAATTGGAATGGGCACAGAATGGTATTAACAAAATTGGTGCAAAACTTGACAAACTAGTTTCAAGAGAAAAAATGACTGCTGATAAAGCTGGTGAAATCAAAGGAAATCTAAAAGCTGGTGAATACAGTGATTTAGCTGACTGTGATTTAGTAGTTGAAGCTGTACTTGAAATTATGGAAACGAAAAAAGAACTGTTCTCTACTTTAGATGGTATCTGCAAAGATTCTTGTATCTTTGGTACAAACACTTCTTCTTTATCAGTTACTGAAATTGCTAAGGGAATTAAACACCCAGTTATCGGTATGCATTTCTTTAACCCAGCGGATCGTATGAAACTGGTTGAAGTTATTTCTGGAATTAACACTCCAGCAGAAACAAAAGAAGCAATCATTGAAATTTCTAAATCATTAGGAAAAACTCCAGTTGAAGTTGCAGAAGGTCCAGGATTTGTAGTAAACCGTATCCTGATCCCTATGATCAATGAAGCTGCTACTATTTTACAGGAAGGTATTGCTTCTATTGAAGATATCGATACTGCTATGAAACTTGGGGCTAATCATCCAATGGGACCATTGGCTTTAGGTGACTTGATTGGTCTTGATATTGTAGTTGCTATCATGGATGTTTTATATGCTGAAACTCACGACAGCAAATATCGTTGCTGTACATTATTAAGAAAAATGGTTCGTGGTGGAAAACTAGGTCAGAAAACTGGTGTAGGATTCTACGACTATTCTAAATAAGAAGTCTTTTAAGTAACGAAAGTGAATCTATAATTTCACATGACTACCATTGAAATTGTGGGTTCACTTTTTTAAAAATGTTTAAGGAAGGAAGATACACATGGAAACTATTTTAGTAAATGTAGAAGCTCATGTAGCTACGATTACAATTAACCGTCCAAAAGCTTTGAATGCTTTAAGTACACAGGTATTAACAGAATTAAATACTGCTTTGGATGAAGTAAATGAAAATAAAGATGTATATTGTGTGATTATCACAGGTGCAGGAGAAAAATCTTTTGTAGCTGGTGCTGATATTGCAGAAATGAAAGATAAATCAGTAGAAGAAGCTGCTGAATATGGAAGATTTGGAAATGCTGTATTCCGTAAAATCGAAACTTTCAGATGTCCAGTGATTGCCGCTGTTAATGGATTTGCATTAGGTGGTGGATGTGAACTTGCAATGAGTTGTGATATTCGATTAGCAAGTGAAAATGCTGTTTTTGGACAGCCAGAAGTTGGTTTAGGAATTACTCCAGGATTTGGTGGAACACAGCGTTTAGCTAGAACTGTTGGTGTAGGTATCGCTAAAGAAATGATTTATACTGCACGTAACATCAAAGCACCTAGAGCTTATGAAATTGGTTTAGTTAATAAAGTAGTACCTGCTGAAGAATTGATGGCAACTGCAGTGAAAATGGCAAATGGTATTGCGGCAAATGCACCAATCGCAGTAGCTTACTCTAAAAAAGCAATTAACAATGGTTTACAGACTGACATTGATAGTGGTATTGCCATTGAAGTAGAAGAATTCTCTAACTGTTTTGCTACGGAAGATCAGACATATGGGATGACTTGTTTCTTAGAAAAAGCAAAAGAAAAGACTTTCTCTAACAAATAGTATTTAATATAGATATACTTATACATTGTTAGGAGGTAATCATTTTGAGTAAAGTAATTAGCTTGGAGCAGGCTGTTTCTATGATTCCTGATGGAGCTACCTGTGGTATTGGTGGATTTATTGGTTCAGGACACCCTCAAGAATTTTCAGTAGGTATTGAAGAATCCTTTTTGAAGAGTGGACATCCCAATAATCTAACCATTATGTTTTCAGCCGGTATTGGAGATGGAACTGACAAACTTGGTCTAAATAAACTAGGGCATGAAGGTTTGTTAAAAAGAATTATCGGTGGACACTGGGGATTGATTCCTGCATTGCAGAAACTTGTATTTGAAAATAAAGTAGAAGGATATAATCTTCCACTTGGAACCATTTCCTTGTTGTTTAGAGATATTGCTGGACATCGTCCTGGAACAATTACAAAGATAGGGTTAAAAACATTCATTGATCCTCGCTTGGAAGGGGCAAAAATGAATGAAAGAACAAAAGAAGATTTAGTTGAACTTATGGAAATTGATGGGGAAGAATGGCTTCGTTATAAACCATTCCCTGTTAATGTTGCCTTGATTCGAGCAACATATTGTGATGAAGATGGAAATGCAACTATGGATAAAGAAGCTGCTACTTTGGATTCTTTGTCTATTGCACAGGCAGCTAAAAATTCAGGCGGTATTGTATTACTGCAGGTAGAAAAAGTAGTACAGAATGGTACATTAGACCCAAGAAAAGTAAAGATTCCTGGAATTTATGTAGATGGTATTGTGGTTTCTCGTCCTGAAAACCATTGGCAGACTTATGCTGGACAATACAATCCTGCATTGTGTGGGGAAGTAAAAGTACCAGTAGATTCTATTGCACCTATGGCATTAAATGAAAGAAAGATCATTTGTCGTCGTGCCGCAATGGAATTAGATCCAAATGCAATCATTAATCTTGGTATTGGTATGCCAGAAGGAATTGCCAATGTTGCAAATGAAGAAGGACTTCCTGGTTTGAAACTTACAGTAGAAGCTGGTGGAATTGGTGGAGTGCCAATGGCTGGAACTGCATTCGGTACTTGTACAAACCCAGATGCTATTATTGATCAGCCATATCAGTTTGATTTCTATGATGGCGGAGGCTTAGGACAGGCGTTCTTGGGCTTAGCTGAATGTGATAAAGACGGAAATATTAATGTCAGCCGTTTTGGACCTAAAATTGCAGGCTGCGGAGGATTTATTAATATTACCCAAACCTCTCCGGTTGTTGTGTATTGCGGAACATTCACTGCCGGAGGTTTGAAAATTGCAATTGAAGATGGAAAACTGCAGATTTTAAATGAGGGACGTATCAAGAAATTCAAAGATAGCGTAGAGCAGATTACTTTCTCTGCCGAATATGCAACAGAAACAGGACAGAAGGTTATGTATGTAACCGAAAGAGCTGTTTTTGAATTGCTAGATGGTAAATTGACCTTAACTGAAATCGCACCGGGTATTGACTTGGAAAACGATGTGTTAGCTCATATGGAATTTAGACCTGCTATAGCAGAAAACTTAAAATTGATGGACGAGCGTCTATTCCAACCGGAAATTATGGGATTGAAATAGTGATAAAACAGGGAGTCGAGAAAGATTCCTTGTTTTATTTTACTGTAAATCGCGATATAATGAATAAAAACGGAGGGTTTGTATGAAATATAGTTTTACTAATGATTACAGTGAGGGAGCACATGAAAAGATTTTAGAGGCGATAGTGGAAAGTAATCGTAAGCAAAGTTCGGGATATGGGTGTGATGATGATTGCAAGGAAGCAGTTAAAAAAATAAAACGTGAATTGCAATATGAGGATTGTGATATTCATTTTCTTGTTGGAGGAACACAAAGCAATTTAGTAGTTATTGCAAATGCATTGCGTCCTCATGAAGCAGTAATTGCGGTGGACAGCGGACATATCAATGTTCATGAAACAGGTGCAATTGAAGCAAGCGGACATAAGGTTATTGCGGTAGCGAGTGTTGATGGAAAGCTAACGTGTGAAGAATTGCGGAAGGCTTTTATTTTGCATAGTGATGAACACATGGTAAAGCCTAAAATGGTATATATCTCCAATGCAACGGAAGTCGGAACTGTTTATTACAAACAGGAATTACAAGAGCTTTCTGCCTTGTGCCATGAATTAGGATTGTATTTATTTATGGACGGAGCAAGACTTGGCAGTGCACTAACAGCCAAGGATAATGATGTAACACTTTTGGATATTTGTCGTTATACTGATGTTTTTTATTTGGGTGGAACAAAAAACGGAGCTTTGTTTGGGGAAGCTGTCGTTATTATAAATAAGGAATTAAAAAAGGATTTTCGTTATGTAATGAAGCAGCGTGGAGCGATGCTCGCAAAAGGTAGATTGTTGGGGATTCAGTTTGATAAGCTTTTTGAGGATCGACTGTATTTTCAGCTTGCAAAGCATGCGAATGATATGGCTCAAAAGCTTCAACAATGCTTTTTGAAAAATGGATATAAGTTATATGTAGCATCAACAACAAATCAAATTTTCCCAATCGTTGATAAAAAGATATATCATCAATTACAAAAGCAATATGAATTTACGAAATGGTGTGATATAGATTTTGAGCATTATGCTTTGCGCTTGGTTACTTCGTGGGCAACTCCGCAAACAGCTGTTGATGAATTTTGTGCATATCTTACAAACATAACGGTTAAAACTGATGCATAAGATTGCAGGCTATTTAATTCGCTATCATCGAAATAAACAAGCGATATCACAAGAAGGCTTGTGCAAGGGTATTTGTGTAGTTTCATACTTATCTAAGATTGAGCAAGGTCTTGTGCAGCCTAGCACAGAAATTATCAAGCAACTGTTTCAGCGGCTTTCCTTAACCTATTTTGATGATCCTAAGCAGCTAAGGAAAGCAAGGTCTCTATTAGATTCTTTTTTTGAAAAGCTGGATATGCGTCAACAGCCGCAAGAGGAATTTCAAAAACTGAAAAAGCTAGAAAAATCCTTATTATGCTCTCCTTTGTGTGTTGATGTGCTTCTTGCAAATGCTTTTATGCTCGGCTTTGAGCAATTCACAGAATCACTTAAGGATAACATCAAAGAATATGCGAAAAATCTTCATTCCTTAAAAGGAATTATGAATGAACAACAGCTATTTCTATACTATATGTTTTTTGGCTGTCTTGTATATGAAGTAGGTAAAGAGAGCATACAAAGCTTGAAGAAAGCAGGTATGTATCAACAAAGCAGCCATCAGCAGTTTCATTTAGGCTATCAATATTATTATCTAGGAAAACAAAGCAAAGCTGTGGAATGTTATGGTAAAGCCTATTATCTTGCCAGTGAAGAAGGAAATGCTCCCTTGATGATGGAGGCAGCATTACATTTAGGAAATTGTTATTGTATGTATCAACGAGATCAAGAGCTGATGTATAAGTATTATCATCGGTGTATAAAACTGGCAAAAGTAATTGGAAAAGAGGAGATACAGGCAGTTGTTTATTATAATATAGGCTCTAGCTTTTTGAGTTGGGGAATGCTAGAGGAAGCAAAAAGCTATTTGGAACGCTCAGTAGTATATTTAAATGATAATGATGATGAGCGAGTTTTATATTATCAAAAATTAGCTTTGGTCTATTGTGAAATGGAGGCTGATGAAAAAATGAAGAAGGCTTTAGCGCAAGCGAAGCATGAAATGCATCAACAAACCTCTGATTTATTTCGATATATGCAAATATTTGTAGAGTTGCATTGTGAGGAAACTACTCGATATCAAAAGGAGTATGTAGAAGCATTGGAGCATATTTGCTTTAAAGAGGATATGATTTCTTACGGTTTTCGTAATTTTCATATTCCGTATTTGATTTGCGCATATAAGAAACAAAGAAGGTATAAAGAGGCGTTGCAATTAAAAGAGGAAACAGATTGCAAGTTTTCCTAATAAATCGAAAATAATATAAGTAAGACTCTGTATTGGCGATTTATTTTCTCAAATATAGAGTCTTTTTTATTGCTTATAATATTACTATAATAAATGCATGAGGTGATTTTCATGAAAAAAACATTATGGAGCTTTGACTTTACAATTATTACCATAGGAACGATTATCAGCGCAATCGGCGGGGTGGCGATGAGCTTTGCATTATCATTGGTTGTTTTTGATGAAACGGCATCAACAATGCTAACGGGTCTTTTTACTGCATGTTCCTTTCTTCCATCAGTCTTGATTCCTTTGCTTGCGGCACCCTATGTAGATACGCATAATCGCAAAAAAATCATTGTTTATTTGGATTATTTCAGTGGCTTATGCTATTTTGCTTTTTTTCTATTTATTCAACGATATGCGTTTCAATATATTGCTTATATGTGCTTCTCCCTATTGGTTAATTCCATCAGTGCCATCTATTCTCTGGCATATAACTCACTGTATCCGGATCTGATACCAAAAGGCTTTGCGCAAAAAGGGTATTCAATATCTTCGCTTATTTATCCGTCAATTACCGCAATTTTCACACCGATTGCATCAATATTATATACACAATTTGGAATTGCTTATATTGTTTTAGGAGAAGGAATTTTATTATGGATTGCCGCAAGCTTGGAGCATTGCATTCGCTTTCAAGAAAAGCGTGAACAGGTGCAGGTATTTTCTTTTATGCAATACAAGGAAAATATTTTAGAGGGATTACAATATATTAAAAAAGAAAAGGGAATTCGTAGTATTTACGAGTATATGGCTGTTACTAACGGTGCGGCAGAGGGACTCAATCTTATGAGCATGGCGCATTTTCAATCAAGTGATATATTGACAACAACCATGTATGCCGGATTAACGACAGCTGAAATGCTGGGACGAATTTGTGGAGCTTGCTTTCATTATGTTGTGAAGATCCCAAATCATTTACGCTATCGGATTGCGGTAATGGTGTATGGTGGTTATGAACTGTTGGATATGGTACTGCTGTTCATAGCTTATCCGCGTATGCTTGTGAATCGCTTTATCGCCGGCTTTTTAGGAATTAACAGTTTGAATATTCGAGAAGCGAGTACACAAAATTATATTCCCGCAGCCATGCGAGCAAGAGTCAGCGCTTTTTTCAATGTAATCGTTACAATGTTTCTCATTGGCGGAAAACTAGTGGCAGGTGCTTTAGGTGAATGGCTTTCTTATCCATATATTGCTGCCGGTTTTGCACTACTGTCATTTTGCAGTATTCTTATGCTTGTAGTTCGAAACAAAAAATATATTGCACCGATTTATAATCAAGAGCTTTCATGATATAGTTTAAAGCAGGAGGGATAAAAATGTTGAAAGATCTGTTGTTAAAGAATAGAAGCTATCGAGGATTTGATGAATCTCGTTTAATTACGAGAGCGGAACTGTTGGATTTGGTAGAGCATGCACGTTTGACACCATCAAGTGTAAATATGCAGCCGCTTGTCTATGCACTCGTTTATGAAGCAGAGGAAGTAGCTAAGGTACAGGCTTTGACCAATTGGGCAAAGGCATTATCTATCGAATTGCCACATAAGGGAAAAAATCCAACCGCCTTTTTGGTTATTTGTCAGGATTTGCGTATTGCCAAACAACCGGAAGCATACGCACGCGATGTCGGTATTGTTGCACAGACGATGTTGCTGCGAGCTGTGGAAATGGGGCTTGGAGGTTGTATGATTGGTAATTTTTATAAGCAAAAGCTTTCGGAGGTATTGGAGCTTGAGGAGCATTATTACCCCCATTTGGTGATAGCACTTGGTAAACCAGATGAAAAAATCGTACTATATGATATTGAAAAGGGAGAAAGCACTCGTTATTCGCGCGATGAAAAAGATGTTCATTATGTGCCTAAACGGAAAACAAAGGATTTGATAATCGAAAAGCTATAACTGTATCATAAGATATATGCTTTAAACGGAAACAAAGAATAATCTGATTTCTGTTTTTTAGCTTATTTTGTAATAAGTTTCTTATCCTATAACATCAGGATAAATGCGTGGCTGTTTGCCGTATGATCAATGAGATAGCTTGCATGTGAGAGTTTTTTGTAAGCTGATGCTCTTTTGAAAACGCAAGATATCTTCAAAAAATATTCATAGGGTATCCTTATTTAAAGGGTACTTTTTTTGTGGCTTATTCACTTGGTACTGTATTAAAAAGTAGCAGATAAGGACATATTGCCACTCGTTTCTTGGCGCATGAATTTATAGAAATTAAGTATATACAAGATGAGATGATGAAAACTGTATTTTTATTCAATTTTACAATAAACAGTAAATAACACTTGATAACAGTTATAAACTGTTATATACTGTTAATAGAAAGGTGGGAGGTATTTCAGATTATGAAAATTATTGTCAATACATCTTTAATGGTTCCTATTTATGAACAACTTGTTGATCAAATCAAGCTGCTTATACGTAGGGGAGAATTAAAGGAAAATGATCATTTACCATCGGTTCGCGCATTGTCGAGAGATTTAAAAATAAGTGCTTTGACAGTTAAAAAGGCTTATGATCTTTTGGAAGAAGAAGGCTTTACCATTACAGTTCATGGGAAAGGAACCTATGTAGCAGAAATCAATACGGAGTTGCTTTTAGAGGAACAAAAAAAAGAACTGCAAATGGATTTTGAGAAAGCTATTCAAAAAGGACGGCGCTTTGGAATTGATGATGCGGATATGAAAGAGTTATTTGAGTTACTTATGGAGGACTAAACAATGTTAGAGGTTAAACGTTTACAAAAAGTTTATGATACATTTGAGCTTGATTGCTCCTTTACTGTGAAAAGTGGGCGTGTTACCGGCTTAATCGGACAAAATGGTGCAGGAAAGAGTACGGCTTTCAAGGCTATTTTAGGATTGATTGCGAAGGATAGCGGAAAAATCGTTATGTTTGGTAAGGATATAGAGCAGTTTACGAATCAAGATAAGGAGCAAATAGGAGTTGCTTTGGCAGATTCCGGTTTTAGCGGATATTTGCGAATCAAAGATATTTTGCCGGTTTTACAAGCTATGTATGCTGAATTTGATAAGGAGTTTTTCTTACGACAAATGAAGCATTTTCATTTACCGATGGATAAAAAAATTAAAGATTTTTCTACCGGAATGAAAGCAAAGTTAAAGGTTTTGGTTGCTGTTTCACATCATGCTAAGCTTTTGATCTTAGATGAGCCGACTGCCGGCTTAGATGTTGTTGCCAGAGATGAGCTGTTGGATATACTACGTGAATTCATGGAGAAAGATGAGGAGCGTGCCATCTTAATTAGCTCGCATATTTCTGCTGATCTAGAAACCTTATGCGATGATTTGTATATGATTGATAACGGAAAGATAGTTTTACATGAGGATAGTGATGTGTTGCTAAGTGATTATGCGATTCTTAAGCTTGATAAACAACAATTTGATACCATTGATAAGCAATATATTCTTCGAGTGAAGAAGGAAGTCTATGGGTATCGCTGTTTGACAAATCAGAAACGGTATTATTTGGAAAACTATCCGGAAATGGTAATTGAAAAGGGAACGATTGATGATGTTATCTTAATGATGGTAAGGGGGAATGAACAATGAAGGGATTATTGATAAAGGACATTATGTTGACGTTGACGCAAAAAAGCTACTTTGGTATTGTTTTTGTCATTATGCTGGCATCATTTATATTTAGCAATGATGCTTCCCTTGGCTTAGGCTTTATGCCTTTGATCATGACCCTGTTTACGCTAAGCACGATCAGCTATGATGAATTCGATAATGGAAATTCGTTCCTATTTACCTTGCCGATTCAGCGTAAAGAGTATGTTGTTGAGAAGTATTGCTTCGGATTGTTGATGGGAAGTATAGCATTGCTAATTGCTCTTGTATGTGCCGGTGTGATTGCCAGTATGCAAGAAACATTATTTATTAAGGAACTGTTGGATAATGGCAGTGGGGTAAGTTTGTTTACCAGACCCCGGAGATTTGGAAAAACATTGGCCCTAAGCATGCTGCGGTATTTTTTTGAAAAAGAACTGACAAAGGAAGGAAAAAAAATTGACAACTCCTATCTGTTTGAAGGCCTGAAAATTATGGATGCCGGTGTGGAATACACCGTCCATATGGGGCAGTATCCGGTGATCAGCCTGTCACTGAAATCGGCGAAGCAGCCTACGTTTGAAATGGCCTATGCCAGTATTATCGATGAACTTGCCATGGAATTTGACAGACACAAAAGCGTGCTTGGAAGTAATGAACTCAGCGAAGAGGAAAAAAAGCAGTTTCAGAGATTCATAAGGAAACAGGCTTCTGACGCGGAGTGCTTTAAGGCTGTGAAGTTCCTTTCCAGATGCCTGCAGAAGGTATATCAGAAAAATGTAATTATTTTGTTGGACGAATATGACGTACCCCTGGAAAATGCCTGGTTCAGAGGTTTTTATGGAAAAATGACAGATTTTATCAGATCACTGTTTGAATCTGCTCTTAAGACCAATTCCAGTTTGGAATTTGCGGTTATTACTGGTTGCCTGAGAATTAGCAAAGAAAGTATTTTCACTGGTCTGAATAATTTGGAAATAATCTCAGTCTTAAGCGGGAGATATTCCGAGCATTTTG
>ENA-OPSO01001147-OPSO01001147.1-human-gut-metagenome-genome-assembly--contig:-NODE-1147-length-10223-cov-4.567073_pt1 | contig 10223 bp, 7 predicted proteins | sample MGYA00241455_ERZ501902 | MGnify/ENA primary metagenome ERZ501902 (study PRJEB25962, sample SAMEA2042405) | human gut metagenome | biome: human gut; feature: human-associated habitat; material: faeces...
GGCGGGTTCGGTTGTTTTTTTCAGTTTTTCGTCAAAGAGCTGATAATAAAAGTCTTCGCGTTTAGTTTCGATAATGACGGCGTTAATTCTGGCTGTTTCTTGCGCGTCAAGACTGTGCGCGTAGGCTTCGAAAGCCGAAACGCCGATGATTTTGGTTTTCGGACAAGCCAATCCGAAAGCCCGGGCGGCGGAAATGGAAGAACGGACGCCGGTAAAAGAGCCGGGTCCGGTGCAGACGACCGCCAGCCCCAAATCTTTGAACTGCAGGTTTTCGGCTTCCAACGTGTTGCGGATTTCGGGAATGAGAACTTCCGCCTGTCCGAAGTCCATCTCTTCCTGAAACAGGTCTATGGTTCGGCCGTCTTTGCTTAAAAGCACGGAAACGCCGTTGGCGGTAGTATCAAAAGCCAGAGTATACATTTTATTCACTTGTCCTGCATTTTTAAGTTTTACTAATTGTTTTTATATTATAGATTATAAAAACAGACAATAATTTTAATAAAAAATCAGAAAAATTATGAGTTACGAGCTGTTACAAGACATGTTTTACGCCGCGCCGGAGCTGTGGTACATCTTGGGCGCGGCGTTTGCCGCATTATTGGCTTTTCTGATGTATAACGGCGTTAAGATTTTGAAACTTCGCCAAAAAAACTATTTTCTGAACCGTGACCGGGAGCGTTATGCAGAAACGCTTTACGCTTCCAAAGACGGTTATTTCGCCTTTATTTATCCCGACGAAAAAGTCAATGATCCGCGCAAAACCATCAAGGAAAGATGTTCGCGCCGTCTCGCGGTAATCCTTAATCTGGAAAGAGGGACGAACTCTTCTTTTGAAGATGTTTTGAAAACCCTTTATAAAGACGATGCCAAAAAACTGGTCAAGTATGTCAGTCTGCTGATGGACGACGGCGTTTCCTTTGAAGAAGAGTTTGTGCTGAAAAGCAACGGCAAGCATATTAATCTGGCCGGTTCGCGGATTAACGGAATTGACGGCAACATTTACTGTGACATGATATGGTTTCGCGACGTGAGTTTTGAATCCAACCGAATCAGCGATCTGGAGCAGGAAAAGGAAGCTTCGCAGGAAAAAGTCCGGCAGCTGCGCGACCTGATTGACAATATTCCCTATCCGGTCTGGCTGCGTGACGAAAATTTGAAACCGGTGCTGGTAAACAGGAAGTATGCCGAGTTTGTACCCGAAGCCGGACCGGAGGAAATTGTTGCGCGGGGGCTTGAAATTCAGGGAATCAACGGCGAAAGCATTTCGACAAATCTGGCTTTGGTGGCTCATACGGCGAATCGGGTAAAAAAAGAAACGGTTTCACTGGTCAAAAACGGCGAAAGACATTCCTTTGAGGTTATCGAAACGCCTTTTCATGCCGGACAAAGTCTGGATAAAATATGTACGGCCGGGGCGTTGATTGAAGTAACGGAGCTTGACGAACTAAAGAGGAACCTAAAGCTGCATCAGAATGCGCATCTGGAAATTCTCGGCGCTTTGGGAACGGCTTTTGCGGTTTTTGACAACGGTTTCAGGCTTTCCTTTTACAATAAGGCCTTTGCCGCTTTTTGGGGATTGGAAGACGTCTGGCTGGAAAGCAATCCGACATATGCTTCGTTTCTGGACGTTATCCGTGAAAAAAGGATGCTGCCGGAAGTTCCTGATTTTCGTCTGTATAAAAACGATGAGCAAAAGGACTTTTCGGCGATTATCGAACCGAAGGAAGATATGCTGCATCTGCCGGACGGCAGAACTTTCCGGCGGGTACGGGCGCCGCATCCGATGGGCGGTCTGGTGTTTGCCTTTGAAGATGTATCCGACCGTCTGGCGACGCGGCGGGCATATAATTCCCTGTTGTCGGTGCAGCAGGAGATTCTGGACAATCTGTTTGATCCGGTTCTCATCTTTGGTTCTAACGGCCGTTTAAATTTTTTCAACAGGGCATATCTTGATATGTGGAAAGTTGATGAAATTAAGCTGCAGAACGATCCCGGCATTGACGAAATTATCGAATCGCAGGCGAAATTTTTCGGTAACGTTGACGACTGGCCGTTGTTAAAAAAAGACATTATTCAGCATCTTACCAGCCTGACGACCAGGAGTTTCAGCCTTAAACGCAGTGACGGCGTTTCGATTGAGGTTTTGACAACTGCGCTTTCCGACGGGTCGATTATGATTACCTACAAACAAATTTGACCTTTCTTCAACTTCCGATTTCAAAAAATGGACAAAAGCCAGATTGTGTTGCCGTAAAAAGCTTATTTTCTGCCGTTTTGCGGTTAATATTTGACAAAACTCTTTGTTTGTGTCATTTTAATATGTGTTTCAGGCGTGTGAGGTCCAGAAGGGCTTATGATTGTGGAGCTTTGGATGAAAGAAGACTTTTCAAATCCGAATATCGAATGGAAAAAGAACAATTCCGACCCCAGCGAAAGGTTAACTCTGCGGATTAACCACAAAGAAGCCGCCGCTTATTCGGCGACGAAGAAAAATTCTTTTAATGCGCCGGCAATGCCGGTTGCCGAAAATCTTCCCAAAGGTTTGAAGAAAATTCGCAAAAAAATTCGTAAGATTGACGTCCGTTCCGATTATGAGGACGAAGATGACGAGGATTTCCAGTATATTCCCGACAGTCTGGAACAGCTGAATCAGGCCAATTCGCTGATGAATGCCCTGAATGACGAGGAAAAACGCCTGTTGCAGCAACAGGAAAGTCTGCAAAACATGAAAATGCAACAGACGGCAGGCAAGATGGAAGCATTGGCCGTGGCGGCCAATATGGCGCGACAGGCGGGACTGACAGGCACCGAAAAAAAAGCGGTTGTCAAAAACCAGCAAACCAATGCGCCGCTGGAAGAGATTACCGAACTTGCCGTACGCGACATTTTGAACGACCGGGAAAAAATCAGCGGCAGAAAAGTTCCGGAAGGAAAGGTTATTCAGACGCTGCGCGGTGTAAAAAGGGTTAAAGACGCCGGAGGCAACAAAGCTTTGCAGGGGTTATCGCTTGACGCGCTGCTGAAAGCCGGCGAGAAAGATATCAGTGATGAAGAACTGGCTAAAATTGCAGCCCGAGAAAATAATGCGCTGGCCAAAAAAATTCTTGAAAAATCAGGTCAGGACGTTAAACGCCGGCGAAAAAAAGACGTCAAAAAGTTTCCGGACAAGACAAAGGACAAAGCAAACGTTCTTCTTAAACGCAATTTGTCGCTGAAGAATTTGAATGACAGAGTTTAATCCCGCGTTCAGATTTGGCGGGGGTATTTTCTCATCAGATAAATCAGAAGAACCAAACCGGGAATAACCATCAGGGCGGTAATGAAAAAGAAAACGTCCCAGGAAACCCGCTGGTGGCGGCAAAAACGTCGCGGGCAAAACTCATCAGAGATGACAGCAGGGCATATTGCGTTGCCGTATAGGCAACGTTGCACAGAGAAGAAAGGTAAGCGACCAAAGCCGTGGCGCCCATGCCGGCCGAAACGTTGTCCAGAGAAATGGAAACGGTAAGCAGCCAGATGTTGTGGCCAGCATAAGACTGGGCGACAAACATAAGATTGGTAACACCCTGCAGTATGCCAAACCACAAAAGGGAACGCATAATGCCGAAACGGTTGATTATCATGCCGCCGGCAATGGTGGCAATCATGCCGTAAATTTTGCTGACATAGGCAATTTCAACCTTGCTGAATCCCATGTCGTCGTAAAAGGGATAAGCCATCGGTCCCATATAGGCGTCGCTCATCCGATAAAGGAAGATAAACAACAGAATCAGCGCCCAGTCTGCCCGGCGGGTAAAATCCCTGAACGGATCGTAAACGGCGGTAAGCAGAAATTTTTTGACGCGTTTGCGAAAGGTGCCGGTATAGCATATTTCGGCTTTTTTTTCGTTTTTGGCCGGTTCACGGGAGCAGAGAACGGCAAGCATGCCGACAATCGTGCCAAGCGCCATTATTTTATATACGTCGTTCCAGTCCATGGCGGAAGCCATCCAAATGGCACCTGCACCGGAAAAAACCAATCCGAAACGATAGCCCAAAACAAAGACGGCGACGCCGGCGCCCTGTTCCTTGCTGTTGAAGCTTTCAATGCGGTAAGCATCGAGGACGATGTCCTGCGAAGCGGAAGCCACCGTAACCAGAACCGCGAAAAAAGCCATGGTAAACGGTGTTGCCGCAGGTTCAACGGTAGACATGCCGAGAATGGAAAACAGCAGGATTATCTGGATAAAAAATGCCCAGCCGCGGCGGCGTCCCAAACGACAGAACAATGGCAGCCGAATGCGGTCGATTATCGGCGACCAGGCCCATTTGAAGCTGTAAGGCGTTTTGACCAGAGAAAACAGGCCGATGGCCGCGTAGGATATTCCCGCGTCCTTAAGCCAGAGGTTCAGCGTGCCGAAAACCAGCAGCAGCGGAAAGCCGCTGGAAAAACCGAGGGCAATCATGGTAAGCATTCGCTTATCCATGTAAATTTGTGCCGCTTTCCACCATTTTTTCAACATTGATTATTCCCGCCTGATGATGTTGCAAGCATAAGGCAAATAAGTTAACTTTTTTATAATATGCACAATGATTTTTAAGGAAAATCAGACCACTGAAAAAAAGCGTTTCGTATTAACCAAATTTTTATTTACTTGCTCTAAATCTACCATATATTGTTATTTATTATTTTGTCAGCACAATATATAGTAGGGAGGTCAAGGCAGATAATGGAGAAAAAACAGGTAGTTAAGCGCGGTGGAAACAGAGAGGACTTCAGTCCGGCCAAAATAAGGAAAACAATTGAACGGGCAGCCGCCGGCTTTGAGCTGGATTTGCAGCCGCTGGAAGAAAAGATGGCCGATTTTGCCAAGGACGGCGTTTCGACTGCGGAGATTGCCAAATATCTGACCCTGAGTGCGCTGAGCCTGACGACGGTTACCGATCCGGACTGGAAAAATGCAGCCGGACGGCTGAAGCTGTTTGAACTTTATAAACAGATGTCGGAAACCCGCCAAACCGGGAAAAATTACAATAACTTGTACGATTATCCGCAATTTCTGAAATTTGCCGAGGAGAACGGCATTTATTCAAAACGAATCAGCGAAGTTTACAGCGAAGAGGAAATCAAGCTGGCAGCAGGCTTTATCGAGCCGAAATTTGATCTGGTGTATGACTATGCCGGAATTAATCTGCTGATTAAGCGTTATTTGTGTGAATACGGCGACCGGATTGTCGAACTGCCTCAGGACATGTTTCTGTCGATTGCCCTGCTGATTGAGCAGAACGCCGACAAGGACATTCGTCTGGGGCTGGTCAAAGACACCTACGAAAAGCTGGCGAATCGCAAGATTTCTCTGGCAACGCCGTTGTTGATGAATCTGCGGCGTCCGAACGGCAATCTCAGTTCCTGTTTTATTACGGTCATGGACGACAGCCGGGATTCCATCTTTTACGTGATTGACCAGATTTCGGCGATTTCAAAGTTTGGCGGCGGGGTCGGCTGCAATTTGTCACGGGTTCGCTGCAAGGGAGCGCGGATTAAGGGCATCAAAAATTCCTCCGGCGGCGTTATTCCGTGGATACGCATTATCAACGATACGGCAGTCGCCGTCAATCAGCAGGGCAAGCGCAAAGGCGCGGTAACGGTGTCTTTGGACATGTGGCATCTGGATATTGAAGATTTTCTGGAGCTGCGTACCGAGAACGGCGATCAGCGGATGAAGGCCTATGACATTTTTCCGCAGGTGGTTATTCCCGATTTGTTTATGAAAAAGGTTGAGAGCAACGAAAGCTGGCTGCTGGTCGATCCGTCGGAAGTGCGCCGCGTTTACGGCAAGGAAATAGCCGACCTGTGGGGAGATGAATTTGAAAAGCTGTATAATCAGCTGTATCTGGACGCTCAGTTCGGCAAGCTGGAAATGTTCAAATTTGTATCCGCTAAAGAGTTGCTGAAAAGAGTTATGAAATCGCAGGTTGAAACCGGTATGCCGTATATTGCCTTTAAGGATACGCTGAACCGGATGAATCCGAACAAGCATGACGGCGTGATTGTCGGAACCAATCTATGTACGGAATCGCACAGCAACGTTCGTCCGACGCAGTTTGAGAAAAAGCGCCTGGAAGGGGGCCGGATTGTTTCGGAAGCGCATGACGGTCTGGTGCATGTGTGCAATCTGGTATCGATTAACCTGGCGAATGTTGACAGCGACGAAGAACTGGAAAGCATCTGCAATACGTCGGTGCGGATTTTGGATAACGCGATTGATTTTACCGAAGTGCCGATTTTGGAGGGGTCACTGCATAATCGCCGTTATCGGACCATCGGTGTCGGAGCGATGGGACTGGCCGACCATCTGGCCAAGCGGAATATTCCTTATAACGCTTCGGCCGACTATGTGGACGATTTGTTTGAAAAGTTTGCTCTTTACAATATTCAGGCCAGCATCAATCTGGCAAAGGAAAAAGGAACGTTTGGCGCTTATGAGGGTTCCGACTGGTCAAAAGGGCTGATTTTGGGGCGCCGACAGCTTATGTATGCCAACTCAAAATATGCGCGCCGCTGGAATCAGGTTTTTGCCGACCTTGCCAAATACGGCATTCGCAATTCGCAGATTACGGCAATTGCGCCAAACACGAGTTCGTCGCTGATTCAGGGTTGCACGGCTTCGGTGCTGCCGATTTACAGCAAATTTTTCGTTGAGAACCACAGCAAGGGCAGCGTGCCGAACTGTCCGCCGTTTATCAAGGACAAATTCTGGTTCTATCAGGAAAACCGCAATCTCAGCCAGCAGCTGATTATTGAGGTAATGTCGCGAATTAACAAGTGGATTGACACCGGCATTTCGATTGAGCTGATGTATAACCTGAACCGTAACATCAAAGCCCGCGACATTTACGATACGATTATGGACGCCTGGAAAAAAGGCATTAAAACTTTGTATTATACCCGCACGATTCAGAAAGACGGTTCGTCCGCCGAAAAAGAAGAATGCGTCAGCTGTGCGGGATAGATTGGGAGATTTGAATAATGCAGCGCAAAAAACTGTTTAACGTCGACGGCGACGATACCCTGATAAACCGCAGAATGATTAAGGGAAACGTTACCAACTTATTTAACCTGAACAACGTGAAATATCAGTGGGCAAACAAACTGTACCGCCTGATGATGGAAAATTTCTGGATTCCGGAAAAGGTTTCGCTTTTTGACGACAAGCGCGCCTATAACGAACTGACGCCGGCGGAACAGAACGCTTATGACGGCATACTGTCGTTTCTGGTTTTTCTGGATTCAATCCAGACCAACAATCTGCCAAATATCAGCGATTATATCACGGCGCCGGAAGTTAATCTGATTCTGGCTATTCAGACTTATCAGGAAGCCGTTCATTCGCAGAGCTATGCTTACATCATCGAAAGCATCATTCCGGCCGAAAAGCGCGCCTGTATTTATGACCGCTGGCGCGATGACAAGGTTTTGCTGGAGCGCAACAAGTATATTGCCGAGATTTATCAGGATTTTGTTGACGAGCGCAATGACAAAAACTTTGCCCGGGTGTTGATGGCCAACTATCTGCTGGAAGGCGTCTATTTTTACAACGGATTTAATTTCTTTTATAATCTGTCGGCGCGTTCGCTGATGGTCGGCACCGCCGATGAAATCAAATATATTAACCGCGACGAGTTGACGCACTGTGTAATTTTTGCCAATATCATCAAGGAAATCAGAGCCGAAAACACGACGTTTTTCTCCGAAGACGAGATTTATGAAATGTTTGCCAAGGCCGTGGAGCAGGAAATTAACTGGAGCAATCACATTATCGGCGATCAGGTTTTGGGAATCACGCCGGAAAGCATTGAAAAATATACAAAATTTATTGCCAACAAACGTTTGAAAGATATCGGCATGAAACCGATGTATGACGGCTTTGACGAGAACCCGTATGCGCATCTGGACAAGATTTCGGATACAAACGGCGAAGGCAATGTCAAAGGCAATTTTTTTGAGGCCAACGTATCCTCCTACAACCAAAGTACTGCCGTTGAGGGTTGGGACGAAATATAAAAAGCTTGTATAATGGGCGTCTAGTACAGATTTTGCGAGTTGAAAAAATGCTCACATACGTTTATGTATGCTCCGCTTTTTTCACTCTTAAATCTTACTATACACCTTATTCTCCAAACTTTTTTAACTCTCGTATAGTGGTCAACTAGTACAGAAACATTGGCCAAAAACAATCCCCGCTTTTGGCGGGGATTATTGATTTATTTTCCGGCTTTGCGGTTATTGTACATGGTTACAAAATCAATCGGGTTAATCATAAACGGCGGGAGGCCGCCTTCAACCAGACAATTGGTTACCACATTGCGTGCGAAGGGGAAAATCAGGCGCGGAATTTCAATCATCAACACCGGTTCCAGATGTTCTGCCGGAACGTTCAGTGCGACCACGGCCGAGTAAGTCAGTTCCAGAATAAAAAGCTTCTGATGGTTAACGTCGCCGTCCATATTCAATTTCAGCTCAACGTTGTAAAAATTGTTTTCCAATGTCTGATAACCGACTTCGACATTAATCTGAACTTCCGGCGCCGATTTGATTTCCTTGAAAATTTCCGGCGCATGCGGAATTTCCAAAGATAAATCCTTGATGTACTGGGTGTTAATCAAAATTGCCGGCTGGTTTTGCCCCTCGCGTCCGGCGGGCTGTTCGTTGTCGTTGCTGGTTTTGTTTTCTTCGCTCATTAAAATGTCTCCTAACAGGCTGATATTAATTATCTTAGCAATACAATAAATAATGTCAGTCGTCAAATAATTATAGTTGATAATAACCGGAATTAGGCTATATATTAAATGGTGGACAATGATTAGAATTTCAATGAGGGGAAAATGGCTGCTTATTTGGATATTATAATTCTTCTGGTAGTTGTGGTGCTGGTTTTCAGCAAGCTGAAAAGCCTGCTCGGGACCCGTCCCGATAATTTTGAACAACGCAAGATTTCGGACGAAAACGCCGCAAAGATTTTTGACATGATTGTCAAGGAAGCGGAGAAGAATGCGGCGGCCGAGGCCCGGAACATGGAAAAAGAAGAGGTTCAGGTTCCCGAAGAGGAGCTTAGCGAAATCGACAAGGTTCTGGCCAAAATTCCCGGTTTTAACCGCGAGAAGTTTCTGACCGGCGCCGAAAGGGCTTTTGAAATCATTATTTCGGCTTTCAGCAAGGGCGACGTTGAAACGCTGGAAATGCTGGTCAGCAAATCGCTGTTGAAAAAGTTTCAGGAGATTATCGAAAAACGCAAGGCCGAAGGCATTACTTCGGAAACCGACTTTATCGGTTTTGACGACGTGGAAATTACCAATGCCAAAATCAGCAAAAGCGAAGTGGCCAAAATCACGGTCAGGTTTGTCAGCGAACAGGTCAATATTCTTAAGAACAAGGACGGAGAAGTTATCGAAGGCGACGAGAACTTTATTCAGAACATTACCGACAGCTGGACTTTCGAGCGCGCTCTTACCTCTACCAATCCCAACTGGCTTCTAGTATCGACGAAAAAGTAATGAACCGCATTTTCTATATAGCTTTTTTCTCGCTGTTGCTGTTTTCCTGCGGCAGGGATGAAGAACCGAAAAAAGAGCCGGTTGCGGAAAAGCCGGCGGCAGCGGAAACCGCTCCGAAAATCGAATTGCTGCCGACAACTTTCGGTGCGCTCGGCAACTGGAAGCATGACAATCTGAGCCAGGCAGTGCGCGCCTTTGCCGATTCATGCGCCAAAATCAGCGGCGAAAAAAACCAGTATCTTTCCAATGCCGCAATAAAAATTCCGACGGCGGATTATCAGGCCGTCTGCCGTGATTTTGCGGCGCGCGACATTCATACTTCAGCCGATTTTCGGCGCTTTGTCGAAAATAATTTTATTCCTAATCTGGTTGTAGAAAATGGAAATGAAATCGGAAAATTCACATCATATTATGAATCTTCACTGAATGCGTCCTATCATAAAAACGACCGTTACAAATATCCGATTTATGGCCGGCCGAATGATCTGATAGAATTTAACCTGCGTGATTTTGACGAAAACCAGGCTCCGAAAAGGTATGTCGGACGGATTGCGGGACAAAAGCTGGTACCTTATTACACCCGGGCGGAAATTGAAGCCGGTGCGGGCGATGCTCCGGTGCTGCTGTGGGGTGACGATCCGGTTGACATTTACGTTATGCAGATTCAGGGCTCGGCGGTGGCCGACCTT
>ENA-OPSO01001148-OPSO01001148.1-human-gut-metagenome-genome-assembly--contig:-NODE-1148-length-10217-cov-7.799941_pt1 | contig 10217 bp, 8 predicted proteins | sample MGYA00241455_ERZ501902 | MGnify/ENA primary metagenome ERZ501902 (study PRJEB25962, sample SAMEA2042405) | human gut metagenome | biome: human gut; feature: human-associated habitat; material: faeces...
TGATTTTGAAAAAAGTGTATGATAAAATAAAAACGGTCATATGTAAGCAAACGACATTGAGGAAGGCATACCTTTATATAGGGGAATAAAGATATGTTCTTGGAAGGGAGTAATATTAACCAGAATGAAGAACAAATATCTGACAAAATATTTATGTATTACATTGATTTCCGGTACAGTTCTGTCAAGTCCGGCGGCTGTAATGGCAGGCAGTGAAGGGACAGAGGCTGCAGCGGATTTCGGAGACGGTTCAGGACAGGGAGAGACAGCTCCTGCGCCTACGGAAGCACCTGCCACACCTGCGCCTACAGTAGCTCCGGTACCGACAGAGGCACCTGCAACGCCTGCGCCGACAGAGGCTCCGAAGCCTACAGAAGCACCGCAGCCAACCGTGACGCCGGAACCGGAACCAACGGTAACACCGGAACCAGATCCGACAGTGACACCGCAGCCTTCACCGACAGTAACACCGGGGTCGGAACCAACCGTAACGCCTCAGCCGAGCGTAACACCGGAACCGGATGAACAGGCAGTAAAAGCTCTGATTGCTGAGATTGATAAACTTTCAAAGGAAAAGCTTACATTAAAGCATGAAAAAAAGCTGAAAGAGCTTCGTGAGATTTATGATGATTTTACAGAAGAAGAAAAGAAGCTTGTGACAAATTACGATATTCTTGTAAAAATGGAAAAGAGAATGGAAGTTCTTAAAAAACAGGAAGGCAAGGATGATGATAAGACGGATTTTTCAGATGGTTCTGAAACAGGAAAGACAGGTACTCCGGTATATTACACAAGTATGGTATCCAATCTTCATGCAGGAAGAGAGTTTTATCTGGACAGTCTGAAAAATAATTATCAGCTTACTTTTTCAGAGGATTTCGCTTCTGTGATGGATCAGATTGAAAGGGAATATAAAGAAAAGAATGGCCTGACAGATGCCAGTGATACCCGTGAAAACGGTCAGACGGCTTCTTCAGATTCCCTTCTGGTGAGAAACTGGCAGGATATTCTTGCTGTTTATGTTTATGAAGAGAGTCAGAGCGGCGTTAAGGAGTTTCAAATGGATTCCTCTTCAAAAAACAAACTGGCGGAAATTTTTGCAGAAATGAATCCGATCGTGAGAGATGAGGAGAATCTTTCTCATGTTTCCTATGGAAATTATCATATTAATACTTACATAAAGAAAAACAAGATTCCTCAGGATCAGAGAGATATCCTTAAAAAATATGTGGAAACAGACTGCAAGCTTCTCTGTGCAGTTGTAACGGACGCAAAAGGCTTTGTGCGCCAGAGTGTCGGTGACGATGTTTCAGAGGAACGTGTAAATGTGATCACAGCAGCATATTCTCTGGTTGGAGAGGTGGGATATTTCTGGGGCGGCAAATCCACAGCCATCGGTAAGGATGCGAACTGGGGAAATGCAGAAAAGGTAGATGCGGCAGGAAGTCCAAGTACAGGAAGTACAAGAGCCTACGGACTGGACTGCAGCGGATTTGTTACCTGGTCTGTGATCAATGGATATCTGAACCAGGGAATGCAGAGCAGCGTAGGAGACGGAACTTCTGAGCAATGGCTCAATGCCAATGTGGTCAGTGAAGAAGACGCTCAGCCTGGAGATCTGGTATTCCAGAGCGGACCGGAGGCGGGAAGCGACAACCATGTGGGTATTATCTGCGGTCAGACAGATGCAGGAGACTGGATCGCAGTACATTGTTCTTCCAGCAAAAACGGCGTTACAGTAGGAGAGGCTTACGGTGCAAGCTTCCGATATATCCGTCAGCCGGATTTTTATCCTACAGAGGAAGAACGGACTCAGATGCTCAGTGACGGAGCTTCTGCATCAAACGTTTCAGCTCCTGAAAAACTGGAACAGAATGGAACAGCAGAAGATCTTACTTCAGGCAGCGCTTCTGATGCTGTGTTAAATAGCGGCAGCAGTGACGAAATCTTTGTCTCTGATGAAGATGTAGAAGTGATTTTTGAGGATATGGAAGAGGATGAGCAGACTGCAGTGTCCGAAGAAGATCGGGAAACAGGCAATGTTGAGGTGACAGATACGCTTCAGGGAATCCTTGACCAGAATATTTCAGTTACTCAGAGTACCTCAAAGGCAGAGGAATTTGAGGATATAGAGGTTATTTTTGAAGACTGACACGGAAGAGCTGACAGAGAAATCAGTCAGTTACTGTTTACACGCAGCGTAACATATGCCCATGCGGAAAAATGAAAGCCGCATGGGCATGATTTTTCAAAAGGAGAAACAAATGAAAAAAAGGCGTTTTCCCAAGCTTCTTTTTCTGCTATTTCTGCTTCTGATCGTTGCCGGCCTTATATTCGGGATATCGCAGAAAGAGAGATCCGTAGGTGATCAGAAAGAAAAAACAGGGCTGGAACAGATGGCAGATGCAGCCAGAGCCGTGTTTGATCAGGAACCGGAACAGGTAAAAAAACTTCGGGAGCAGGAGACTGCGCAGACAGAGGAAGGTCATCAGGAATACTATTTTCAGCTTCTGAAAGATCAGGAAAAAGTTATTTACAGACAGATGCTCCAGGGTATCCGGGAGAGAAAAGAAGAATTTTATCTGACTTCTTCGGAGGATGAGGTGATCGACAGAGCGTACCATGCTGTTCTGAAGGATCATCCGGAGCTTTTTTGGATCCACAACAGGGAGGCTGTTTACCGGACCACGTATCCGGGAGAGGATTACAGCCTGTTTTCGCCCGGATATACTTATACGGAGCAGGAAGTTCAGGAGATTCAGGCTGCCATGGAGCAGAGATATCAGGAAATGACTGCAATGATACCGGAAAATGCAGATGATTATGAAAAGGTCAAAACAGTTTATACATATCTGATCGATACCACGGAATATGTCTCATCTGATCATGACCAGAATCTGGCAGGAGTTTTCTGGAAAAAGCAGGCAGTGTGCGCCGGGTATGCAAGATCAGTCCAGTATTTTCTGGAAAGACTGGGAATCCCCTGTATTTATGTGGAGGGAAGCACAAAGGGCAGTACGGAGGGACATGCATGGAATATTGTGCTGCTTGACGGACAGTATTACTATGTGGATGCTACAAATGGAGATCAGCCGGAATTTCTGGAAGGGGATGCGGTTCAGTTTGTGGAGCACAAAACAACTCTGTATGATTATCTCTGTCCGTTTCCTGATGAGTACCGGGAGATTTATACGGCATCAGAAGAATTTCCCGTACCGGAATGTACAGCAGTGGACAAAAATTTTTATGTGCTGAATCAGGGCTGTTTTGACACCTATGATACAGAAGCTCTTTACAGCTATTGTAAAATGCGTCTGGACAATGGCGCGGCTGTGGTGAGATTCAAATTCAGCACTCAGGAAGCGTATAATGAAGCTTACAGAGAATGGATACAGGAGAGTTATATTGATCGTGTGGCAGAGTATTATCTTCAGCTTTATGGGCTGGAGTCTGTGGAGTATCATTACGGACTTCTGGAAAATATGAAAACCATGTATTTTATGTTCTGACACATAACATAAAGGAGGAAAAAAGAGTATGAACAGCATTCTGGATATCCTGCTGAGGGGAATGGATATGATAGAACGGTTCCGGTCAGCTTCAGCAGTAACAGACATACAGCTGATAGGATTTGGAATCCTGCTGGTATTTGGTGTGATAAATTGTATTTTGGGGTACAGGCTTCTCCGTTTCTGGATGATGCTTTTTGCTTTTGTTATCGGAGCGGCACTTGGATATGGAGCCTCGTTTTTTATGGAGGTCAGTGATAATACAGTGCGGCTTGCGATCGGAGCCGGAGTAGGCGTTGTGCTGGCTGTTCTTGTATTTGTAAGTTATAAGGTGGGGATTTTTGTTCTGGGAGCAGGACTTGGCTTGGGAATTGCCGTTTATGTTCTTCACCCGACAACTTCTCTGATGTTTTTTATCTGTCTTCTTGCAGGAGCAGGACTGGGAACTCTTGCCATGAAGTGGGCAAAAGAAGTGATCATTGTAGGAACCAGCCTTCTTGGCGGCGCAATGGCAGGAATGTCTCTGGCAAAGATCGGGGGACTGGCAGATTTTCCTTATGGGATAGGGCTCAGCGCAGCCTTTGCTGTTCTGGGTATGCTGATCCAGTTTGCGACAAACCGCAGCAGATATAAAGAGGATGAAGAAGAATATGAAGCTTCTGCCAGCCGGGGCAAAAAGGAACACCGCCGGGAGGAAGAATATGATCTGTACCCGGACATTGAAGAAGAAATGTATTATGAGCCTCCGGCAAGAAGAAAAAGAGTTCAGGAAGATGTGTTTGAGAAACATACAAAGGGACAGCCGACAGTCTCTGAAAAAAGAAATGAAAGAAGAAATGTTTCGGAAAAAAGAGATTCTTCGGCAAGGAGAAATTATTCAGAAAACAGAAGTTCATCCAGAAGGCATACTCCGGTGGATATTCAGGTTGGGGAAAAAGACAGGAAACGCCGTATTGTGGATGAGTACGGACTGGATCCGGACAAAACTATTGTGTACCGTCCAAGACGGACAAAGGATCCGGAGATTGATCTGCCCCTTGATTCTTATGCGTACGATGATTCCTGCGGACGGTCATCTTACAGTATGAATCCCGGAAGAAAAAAGACATATACCATCCGGGTAGATCGGCCGGAACAGAAGAATCCGCAGGAATTTTCTGATGAATTGGACGGATATTCCAACAGTTGGCGGGAAAGAGAATTTTATGCGGATCTGAAAGAAAAAGACAGATATGATTATTATGACGACCCCATTGACGAGGATGAGCTTGATGAGGAAATCCTCAGAGAAATGATGGAAGAGGAAGACAGGGAAAGTATTCTTCCATGGAAGAAAATTACAGAAAGAAAGGCCGGAAAGGACAGACGAAATGGCAAAAGAAGCTAAGACAAACGCTATGAGGATGCTGGAAAGAAAAAAGATTTCCTATGAGGCATTTCCTTATGAGTGTGATGAATTTATAGACGGGATCCACAGCGCGGATCTTGTGGGCGCTCCTTATGAGCAGTCCTTTAAAACCCTGGTAATGGAAGGAAAAAGCGGAGGGTATTACGTGTTTGTGGTACCGATCCAGAAAGAGGTTGACAGAAAAGCTGCGGCAAAGGCAGTTGGAGAAAAAACAGTGGACATGATCCACGTAAAGGATATCCTGAAGATCACAGGCTATGTAAGAGGCGGCTGCAGCCCTCTGGGAATGAAAAAAGCATATCCAACAGTGTTTGATTCCTCGGCGGAAAGCTTTGAGGAAATTTATATAAGCGGCGGGCGTATCGGCCTGACTTTGAAGGTTCCGGTAAAAAGTCTTCTGGAAGTAACTCAGGGAAAAACGGCAGACATCACTTTGTAAGTGGTGCCTGCCGTTTTTGCAGTACGGATGGATTTTATACAGTGTTTAGTTGTCGGAAGCGTCTTCCTCATTGATCTCAAATACATGACGTTTCTTTGCCATCTCATCACTGGCAAGATACTCGTCGTAGGTTGTGATCTTGTCAATGAGTTTTCCGTCAGGGAGAATCTCCATGATACGGTTGGCTGTTGTCTGAACAAACTGATGGTCATGGGAGGTAAAGAGAATAACTCCCGGGAATTTGATCAGTCCGTTGTTCAGAGCAGTAATGGATTCCATATCCAGATGGTTGGTAGGCTCGTCCAGAACAAGGATATTTGCGCCGGAGATCATCATCTTGGAAAGCAGACAGCGCACCTTTTCACCACCGGAAAGAACCTTGACGCGTTTTACTCCGTCCTCGCCCGGGAAAAGCATACGTCCCAGGAAGCCTCTGACATAGGTGGCGTCTTTGATCTCAGAATACTGGGTCAGCCAGTCTGTGATAGTCAGATCATTGTCAAATTCCTGAGTGCTGTCTTTTGGGAAATAAGCCTGGGAGGTTGTTACGCCCCACTTGTAATTTCCTTCATCCGGTTCCAGCTCTCCCATAAGAATGCGGAAGAAAGTAGTGATAGCCTGCTCGTTGGCGCCTACAAAGGCTACCTTGTCATCGTGTCCGAGGGTAAAGGAGATGTTGTCCAGGACCTTTACGCCGTCAATTGTTTTGGAAAGGTTTTCCACCATAAGGACTTCGTTTCCGATCTCACGGTTTGGACGGAAGTCAATATAAGGATACTTACGGCTTGAAGGACGCATATCGTCAAGCTGGATTTTTTCCAGAGCACGTTTACGTGAAGTGGCCTGCTTGGACTTGGAGGCGTTGGCACTGAAACGGGAGATAAACTCCTGCAGCTCTTTGATTTTTTCTTCTTTCTTTTTATTTGCTTCTTTCATCTGTTTAATAAGAAGCTGGCTGGATTCAAACCAGAAATCATAGTTTCCTGCATAAAGCTGGATCTTGCCGTAGTCAATGTCGGCAGTGTGAGTGCAGACCTTATTAAGGAAATAACGGTCATGGGAAACTACGATGATCGTATTGTCAAAGTTGATCAGGAATTCTTCCAGCCACTCAATAGCAGGAAGATCCAGGTGATTGGTAGGCTCATCCAGAAGAAGGATGTCCGGGTTGCCGAAAAGCGCCTGAGCCAGAAGAATCTTGACTTTCTGGCTTCCTGTAAGGTCAGACATCTGTGAATAATGGAATTCTGTTTCGATGCCCAGACCGTTCAGAAGGGTTGCGGCGTCAGATTCTGCTTCCCATCCGTTCATTTCCGCAAATTCACCTTCCAGCTCGCTGGCGCGGATGCCGTCTTCGTCTGTAAAGTCTTCCTTTGCATATATGGCTTCTTTTTCCTTCATAATCTCATACAGTCTGGAGTTTCCCATAATAACTGTATCCAGAACAGGATAGGAGTCGTATTTAAAGTGATCCTGCTGCAGGAAAGAAAGACGCTGTCCCGGTGTGATCACAATGTCGCCGTTGGTGGGCTCAAGCTGTCCGGACAGGATCTTCAGAAAAGTAGATTTTCCTGCGCCGTTGGCGCCAATGAGACCGTAGCAGTTTCCTTCTGTAAATTTGATGTTGACATCTTCAAACAGGGCTTTTTTTCCAACCCTCAGAGTGATGTTATTTGCTGAAATCATAAAGTACCTCTTTTCTTCGTTACGGTTTCGGTTTTACATTTTATCAGGATGCTGTTTTTGCAGCTCATTCCCATTGTACCGTAAAGTCTGGATTTTGCAAGAGTTATTTTCTTGAAAAATCAACAGGACACTGCTATAATCAACTTTTAAAAGGAAATGAACAGAAAATATGGCTGTATTTCATAGAAGGGAGATAGTTGTTTATGACTGAAATCATAAATACGCTTACAGAGATGATGACACAAAATCTTTGGGCAGCGCCTGTGCTGAGCCTTGTGGCAGGGATCCTTACCTCTTTTACCCCCTGCTCTCTTGCCTCGGTACCCATGCTGCTGGCCTGTGTGGGGGCTGTGGAAGCAGACCGCAAAAAAGCAGTCTGCCTGTCGCTTTCCATGGCTTCGGGAATGGCAGTGACTTTTGGTATTTTTGGCTCAGTGGCCTCTTTTATCGGACATCGGATGCATGAGGCAGGGCACTGGTGGACAATTCTTATGGGAATTCTTATGATATTGATGGCTCTTCAGGTGTTTGGAGTCATCAGTCTGATTCCCCATATCCACATATCAGAGCACATGACGAAAAAAGGTTACATCGGCGCATTTTTTACAGGAGCTCTGGGCGGCGTGTTTGCTTCCCACTGTGCGATCCCGGTAATGGTTGCCCTGCTGGCGCTTGTTGCGGAGCTGGGGCAGAATGCCTGGTGGGGCGTTTTGCTTATGGTGCTTTATGCGGTGGGTCACAGTGTGCTTCTGGTAGGAACGGGGATCGGCTACAGTTATGTGGACCGGGCAATAAAAAATCCCAGATATGCCGCCGCGGGAGTATGGCTCAGAAGAATACTGGGCGTTGTGATCCTGGCTTTTGGTATTCTGCTGATCTTTGCAGAAAAATAGCAGATTATTATTGCATCTAATACAGGGTATTTTTAAAAATTGTTGAATTTTCACAAACAAATTGCTATAATTGGGAACATAGCATCCCGGTAGTAAGCTGCCAAGGAAATATTCAGAAAAACTGCAGGCTTTGATCAGTGACAGCAGCGACGGACATAAGAGACAGTAGAGAGGGAAAAGATATGTTGATTACAAGAGAATGTGATTATGCAGTACGAGTGATCCGCGCACTTTCAGGTGCGGAGCGGCTCAGTGTCGGAGAAATCTGTGAGCGTGAGGAGATTACAGCGCCTTTTGCTTACAAAATCCTGAAAAAACTTCAGAAAGCAAAGCTCGTCAGAGGCTACAGAGGAGTCCATGGAGGTTATTCCATGAACCGGACGCCGGGGGAGATCACGCTGTTTGATATTTATACAGCCATTGATCCGGAACTTATGATCATAGAATGTATGGATCCCCAGTATCACTGCGTCAGAGACAACAGGGATAAAACACCCTGCCTTGTTCACAGAGAGCTTGTGGAGATCCAGAAAGAGCTGTGGAAGCTTTTTCAGCGTAAAACTCTTCAGGAACTTTTCGACAGTATGTGACTGTGTGGACAGAGTGAAATCAATTGAAGCTGCTGATGTAAGCAGTCAGGATAAATAAAAAGGGAGCGGTCTGCTTCACAATGTCATTTAGTTAAGACATTGAGTCGGCAGCCTCTTGCAGAGCAAGGTATATAAAAATATATACCCTGCTCTTTTTTTGTATTAAAGGAAAGTTCTCCGTTTGGAGAACCTGAGGGTAAAAATGCCCACCGGAAGCGGGCATGACGAAAAAGACGGTGGTTAAAAGAGACCAATATAGAAGCCTTCTTCAAATTCTTCATCGTCAAAGTCATCATCTTCAGTTAAAAAGTAATGCATATCCAATAAATCGGAATCGGTCATGTTTCTGACCAGTTTGGGTGTCATTCCTTCTGGCGGATTTTTGATATATTTTTGTCTGAGTCCGTTGATGTATTTTTGCTCCATTGTATCAGCCTCCCATCTGTAATAAGTACAGTATGGAACAGATGGGAAGGGAAGTCAAGCAGAGCGAGAACGTGGATAAAGCCCATGCTTTATCATTGTCCTTTTATATAATTCCTCCAGAGAAACCCGTTCATGTTTATGATATAGCTCAAGAAAGAGCATTTCTTTTTTGCAGTTAGGACATTGCAGAGGGTCATAACCCATAGTAAGCAGGAAACGCATACGCCAGGTATTAAAATCCAAGATGATCCGATGCTTTGACTTATGGACAGCTTTATGCAGCTGTTTGTCGATTTCGCGGTGTCTGGCATAAAGACCATAGTATCGTGTCATCTTGAAATTTTTTTCAGGGATGTGCTGGATGAGCAGTTTAATAAAATCAATTGCCGGAAGAGTTCTTCTGACGAAGAAATCGTCTTCATGTTTGTTGTAATGGAAGGTTACCTTATCCCCATCATAGGAATCAATCCTGGAAAGGGCAATGACTGGGCGTCCAAGGTATCGGCTGACATACCTGACAATGGAGTTTGGGTCGCAGAGGTTGGGCTTTGCGTAAACATAAAAACCATTTTTGTCTTTGCGGTATAGTTCGGATTTTGTTTTCCTGAAAGAAGGGCCAATGCGCTTTTCAAGTTTATTTAACAGGACCGTTTGGAAAGATTTACGGAGGTAAGAGTAATTGAAGTATTTAACCGTGCGCCAGAAACCGTCATCCGAGTAACCACCCTCAGTAAGGAGACAGTGGATATGGGGATTCCACTCAAGGGGGCGTCCAAAGGTGTGAAGAACACAGATAAAACCGGGAACGAAGTTTTTGGATTTATTCAGGGAGAAAAAGAGTTCTTTAATAACATCAGAAACAGACTCAAAAAGACAGTTCAGCAGGTCGCGATCTTCCAGGAAGAAATGCCGTAAAGATTCATCAATGGTAAAGACCAGATGCCTGTGGGTACAGTTAATCAATTTAAAGGACATAGCAGTAGACCTGTCATTAGAATATTTGGCTCCGCAAGTAGGGCAAAATTTGGAATGGCAGCGAAAAGGGACAAATTTAAGATTTCCGCAATGGGGACAGCCATACATGACACCCCCATAAGAGGGATCACCGCAGTTGATGACCTTTTCAATGTTTTCCATGACAACAGGTCTTGGCTTTATATCGTATTCAATTATTTCATAATAATCTCTGAGCAATTTCTGTATCACATTCATGAGATTATTATGAAACAAAGTAGAGCAGAAAGCAAGCCCTTACCCCTCAAGATT
>ENA-OPSO01001149-OPSO01001149.1-human-gut-metagenome-genome-assembly--contig:-NODE-1149-length-10215-cov-6.779921_pt1 | contig 10215 bp, 6 predicted proteins | sample MGYA00241455_ERZ501902 | MGnify/ENA primary metagenome ERZ501902 (study PRJEB25962, sample SAMEA2042405) | human gut metagenome | biome: human gut; feature: human-associated habitat; material: faeces...
TTTTGATTAGGAGGAAAGTATGATTACAGCAGTGATTTTTGATATGGACGGTGTGATCGCTGATTCAGAATATTTTAATGTCAAAGCAAAGCATCTCATCTTAAAACAAGCAGGTATTGAAGTTGACTGGCATTATCATGATAAGTTTTTGGGTACGACACATGAATATATGTGGACAGAGATGAAGAAAGAATTTGAAAGTCTTGATAAAGAAGTTTCATATTATATAGATCAGTGGGTCAAAACCAGAAAAGAGTTGATCAACCAGGAAGGACTAAAGCCGATGCCGGGGGTTGTTGATCTGATCCGAATATTAAAGGAAAAAGGATTTCATCTGGCAGTTGCATCGTCTTCATTGAAAGAAGATATCATGACAAATATGAATACGTTTGGGATTACAGACTGCTTTGAAGCATTTATAAGCGGTTCCGAATGTGAAAACGGAAAGCCGGATCCAGAAATCTTTCAAAAGGCGGCTGAGGCAATTGGACAGAAGGCGGCAAACTGTATCGTGGTCGAAGATTCCGAAGCAGGAGTAAAGGCAGCCAAATCTGCCAAAATGAAATGCATTGGATATGCACCAGAAGGAGCAATCAAACAAGATCTCCATCAGGCAGATACAGTGGTGAAGGAATTTTCAGATAAACTTATAGAATATATTATGGGAAATAAGTAAATAAAAAATAGACAGCGTTCTTATGAAAAAGAGCGCTGTCTATTTTTTTATAAAAACTTTCTCGTAAAAAGAGAAGATAGGACACAATATTCATTCATGCAATATAAACATCTGGACGACGTTCTGTCAACATTGTGTAATAGTCATGCTTCATTTGTTTTGCTATATCATAATCCAGAGATGCATGGATAATTCCATCTTTTTCATCATTGATCGATGCGAGAATCCTTCCTAATGGATCAAGACTTCTGGCAGTTTCTGGAAAGAATGCGTCATAACAGATAAACAAGCCGATACGACCGATCTTTGTATCAAATACTTTAAATTGATCCCCAGGTGTAAAATAATTTTTCTCGGAATCAAATAAATGAACTTTGCGATAAGTTCCAAGAAGAACACCAGTGTCATCAAGGAAAAACTGAGAATTATAAAGGATATCTTCTTCTTTTTCAGCCATTCCATAGACGATATGAACATGAAATTCCTTAGCTAAAGCACTCATCTTTTTTATGGATGTAGAGTCAATCATGGCAGTTTCTGCCAAATCTTTAAAATTTTCACCACATTGATAACCAGTAACAGCAAGCTCAGGGAAAACGATGAGTTGAGTATCTGGATGAGATTCCATAGCTTTGCGAAGAAGCGTTTCCATATGAGAAATATTTTCCTCTTTCTGATTCATTTTTGGATAAGTTTGTATACAAACAACATTACATTTCATAATTTTTTCTCGGTCCTTTCTGAATGCTTTGTGATATATGCTCGTTTGGAACCTTGAACTAGCTAAACAATTCTCGAATTGCAAATACACTGATTACTGCAATTCCAACGGCAAACCATACATAGACAATTAGAATAAATAATTTAAATGCTGTAAAACTGATCATAAGAACCTCCTATTCTTTAGAAGCATGGACCAGATGATCTGGTTGATATGCTTTTAATTGTTCAAAATCAAAATGTTCTTTCTCGAATAGAGAGCCGATCATGATAACAACGATCGGAACACAAAGAGAAAATACATTACCTACAAAATAGTTAATATTATCATCAGGAATCATAAAGTAAGCAATGAGTCCACAGATCATACCGATAAAGATAGATGTAACGGCAACTCTTGAGGATACTTTATCCCAGATCAATCCAGCAATAAATGCAGCACATGGGGCGGCAAAAAGTAGTTTGTTGTGTTTTAAAGTGATTCCCACGTTAAGATTTCCTTTCTTAATAAATGCAAAAGGCGCTATAAACATATATCTGTTTACAACGCCTTTGTTTATGACTAGTGTAACATACAAAATCTTTTTATCACAAGATAAGAGTGAAAAGAAGTGAAGAATTTAATGAAAAAGGCAGATGAGAAACATTTTTAGGTGCTTTTTTCATGTATTTAAAAATAGTTGTTGACATGATAAATTCTATATGGTAATATAAGAAAATGTCTTAATGTGGGTTTGTCTGCCCACACTCTATGTAAAATTAAGAATAAGATTGTAAGAAAGATATAGTAAGATAGAGGGTTTCTTACAGTTGATGTAGTATATAAACCAGGTTTAGATCAAGAGGTGAAAAACGTCCATGGAAAAGAACAGAATACAGCCAATAAAATCAGGTACAGGGATGCGAATCAGCTATGCCAGACAGGATGACGTCCTTGAAGTACCAAATCTGATCGAAATTCAAAAGGATTCCTATGATTGGTTTTTAAGAGAAGGATTAGCAGAGGTATTTGAAGATATCTCCCCAATCGAAGATTACAGCGATCAGTTAAGCTTGGAATTTGTTGACTATCAATTATGTAAAGATGACGTCAAATATTCAATTGAAGAATGTAAAGAAAGAGATGCAACATACGCTGCACCTTTAAAAGTGAAAGTAAGACTTCATAATAAAGAGACTGATGAAATCAAGCAGCATGAGATTTTTATGGGCGATCTTCCTTTAATGACAGCAACAGGAACATTTATCATCAACGGAGCTGAACGTGTTATCGTCAGTCAGTTAGTGCGTTCCCCTGGAATTTATTATGGAATTGCTCATGACAAGATTGGTAAAGAGTTATACTCTTCCACAGTTATTCCAAACCGTGGTGCTTGGCTTGAATATGAAACAGATTCCAATGATGTATTCAATGTACGTGTAGACCGTACAAGAAAAGTGCCTATCACAGTTTTGATCCGTGCATTAGGTATCGGAACAAACGCAGAGATCAAAGAATTATTTGGTGAAGAACCAAAGATCCTTGCAAGTATTGAAAAAGACCCATCTGATAACTATGAAGATGGTCTGTTAGAATTATATAAGAAGATCCGTCCGGGAGAACCATTATCTGTAGATAGTGCGGAAAGCTTGATCAACAGCATGTTCTTCGATCCAAGAAGATATGATCTTGCGAAAGTTGGACGTTACAAATTCAATAAAAAATTAGCATTAAGAAATCGTATCAGTGGATTTATCTTAGCAGAAGATGTTTTAGATCCAACAACTGGAGAAGTATTAGCAGAAGCTGGAACGAATGTGGACATGGAACTTGCAGACAAGATCCAGAACGCAGCCGTAGCAAGTGTTATGATCCAGACAGAAGAAGGTGCTACAAAAGTACTTTCTAACATGGAAGTAAATCTTGCTGAATATGTAGATTTCAATCCAGAAGAGATCGGTGTTCATGAAGATGTTTTCTATCCTGTATTAGAGAAGATCTTAGAAGAAGGATATGAAGGAGAAGAATTAAAAGAAGCTCTGAAGAAGAATATTCATGAATTGATTCCAAAACATATTACAAAAGAAGATATCTTAGCATCTATCAACTACAATATCCATTTAGAGTATGGAATTGGACATGATGATGATATCGACCACTTAGGAAACCGTCGTATCCGTGCTGTAGGTGAACTGCTTCAGAACCAGTATCGTATCGGCCTTTCAAGATTAGAAAGAGTTGTTCGTGAAAGAATGACAACTCAGGATATTGAATCTATCTCACCACAGTCATTGATCAATATCAAACCAGTAACAGCAGCAGTGAAAGAGTTCTTTGGAAGTTCTCAGTTATCTCAGTTCATGGACCACAACAACCCACTGTCTGAGTTAACATATAAGAGACGTTTATCTGCATTAGGACCAGGTGGTCTGTCTCGTGATCGTGCCGGATTCGAAGTCCGTGACGTACATTACACACATTATGGAAGAATGTGTCCGATCGAGACACCTGAAGGACCTAACATCGGTCTGATCAACTCTCTTGCTACTTATGCGAGAATTAACGAGTATGGATTTATCGAAGCTCCATATCGTGTACTGGATAAATCAGATCCTGAGAATCCAGTTGTTACAGACAAAGTTGTTTATTTAACAGCTGATGAAGAAGATAATTATGTAGTAGCACAGGCGAACGAACCTGTTGATGAAGATGGACATTTCGTAAATACTCATGTATCCGGACGTTTCCGTGAGGATACATCAGAATTTGATAAAGTAAACCTTGACTTAATGGACGTATCTCCAAAGATGGTATTCTCAGTAGCTACATCCATGATTCCTTTCCTGGAGAACGATGATGCCAACCGTGCGCTGATGGGATCCAACATGCAGCGTCAGGCAGTACCACTTCTTTCTACAGAAGCTCCTGTTGTTGGAACAGGTATGGAATCCAAGGCTGCATATGACTCTGGAGTCTGCATCACAGCAAGAAATGGCGGAGTCGTAGAAAGATCTACAAGTACAAAGATCGTAGTTCGTAATGATGACGGTCAGAGAGATGAGTACAATGTTATCAAGTTTGCACGAAGCAACCAGGGCAACTGTATGAATCAGCGTCCGATCGTATTTGTAGGAGACAGAGTAGAAAAGGGAGACATCTTAGCAGACGGTGCTTCAACAAGCAACGGAGAGATGGCTCTTGGTAAGAACCCATTGATCGGTTTCATGACATGGGAAGGATATAACTACGAGGATGCGGTACTGTTAAGTGAGCGTCTGGTACAGGATGACGTTTACACATCTGTTCATATCGAAGAATATGAAGCAGAAGCCAGAGATACTAAGCTTGGTCAGGAAGAGATCACAAGAGATCTTGCAGGATTAAGTGAAGATGTCTTAAAAGACTTAGATGATAACGGTATCATCCGTATCGGTGCAGAAGTACGTGCCGGTGACATCCTGGTAGGAAAAGTTACTCCTAAGGGAGAAACAGAATTAACAGCTGAAGAGAGACTGTTACGTGCGATCTTCGGTGAGAAAGCAAGAGAAGTCCGTGATACATCTTTAAGAGTGCCACATGGTGCTTACGGAGTTGTTATGGATACGAAGATCTTCACAAGAGAGAATGGAGACGAACTTCCTCCTGGAGTAAACAAGAGCGTTCGTGTATACATTGCTCAGAAGAGAAAGATTTCTGTAGGAGATAAGATGGCTGGTCGACATGGTAACAAGGGTGTAATTTCCCGTATTCTGCCAGTGGAAGATATGCCATACTTACCAAATGGACGTCCATTAGATATCGTACTGAACCCATTAGGTGTGCCTTCACGTATGAATATCGGACAGGTGTTAGAGATCCATCTGTCCTTAGCAGCAAAAGTTCTTGGATTTAATGTTGCTACACCAGTATTCAATGGTGCAGACGAGAACGATATCGCAGATACATTAAGAATGGCAAATGACTATGCCAATACATCATGGGAAGAATTTGACGCAAAATGGCGTGATAAAGTTAACGATGATGTAATGGATTATTTATACGAAAACAGAGACCACAGAAAAGAATGGAAAGGCGTACCAATCGATACAACTGGTAAAGTAAGATTAAGAGACGGTCGTACAGGAGAAGAATTTGACAGTCCTGTAACAATCGGATTCATGCATTACCTAAAACTGCATCATCTGGTAGACGATAAGATCCATGCACGTTCTACTGGTCCTTACTCATTAGTAACTCAGCAGCCACTGGGTGGTAAAGCTCAGTTCGGTGGACAGCGTTTTGGAGAGATGGAGGTATGGGCACTGGAAGCTTATGGTGCAGCATATACACTTCAGGAAATCCTGACATTCAAATCTGATGACGTTGTTGGACGTGTGAAAGCTTATGAAGCGATCATCAAAGGTGATAACATCCCTGAACCAGGTGTTCCGGAATCTTTCAAAGTATTATTAAAAGAATTCCAGTCACTTGCACTAGATGTTAAGATCCTTGATGAAAATGCACAGGAAGTTGAGTTAAGAGAAGATATTGATGGTGGAGATGCTGATCAGGATCTTGCACCAATGATCGAAGGAGACGGAGTCTTCAATAATTATGAAGAAAGCGAATCTGAACTCGGTGCTTTAGGATATAAACACGGAGACTTATCAGAAGGTGAAGATAACACAATCATGTAGATTGGCGAGCAATTTAGGAAGGAGCAGCCTTAAATGATGGAATCAAGCAATGAATATCAAAGCAATAAAATTTCATTTGATGCAATTAAAATCGGGTTGGCTTCCCCAGAAAAGATCCGTGAGTGGTCTAGAGGAGAAGTAAAGAAACCTGAGACGATCAACTATCGAACATTAAAACCTGAAAAAGATGGGCTTTTCTGCGAGAAGATCTTCGGGCCTACAAAGGACTGGGAGTGTCACTGCGGAAAGTACAAAAAAGTTCGCTATAAAGGTGTTGTCTGCGACCGATGCGGTGTTGAAGTAACAAAAGCAAGTGTTCGTCGTGAGAGAATGGGACATATCGAATTAGCGGCTCCAGTATCCCATATCTGGTATTTCAAAGGAATTCCTAGCCGTATGGGTCTGATTCTTGATATTTCACCAAGAACACTGGAAAAGGTTTTATATTTCGCATGCTATATCGTTTTAGATGCTGGAGATACAGATCTTGCATATAAACAAGTATTAACAGAAAAAGAATATAGAGAAGCGTATGAAAAATACGGAGATACATTCCGCGTAGGAATGGGTGCTGAAGCAGTGAAAGAACTGCTTCAGGCCATTGATCTTGAGGCAGAAGCAAAATCCTTACAGGATGAATTCAAAACTGCTACAGGTCAGAAGAGAGCCAGAATCGTTAAGAGACTGGAAGTTGTAGAGGCATTTTTAAACTCAGACAACAAACCAGAATGGATGATCCTGGATGCAGTTCCAGTTATTCCACCAGATATCCGTCCAATGGTGCAGTTAGATGGTGGACGTTTTGCCACATCTGACTTAAATGACCTTTACAGACGTATCATTAACAGAAATAACCGTCTGAAGAGATTATTAGAGCTTGGAGCTCCAGATATCATCGTAAGAAACGAAAAGAGAATGTTACAGGAAGCAGTTGATGCCCTGATCGATAATGGTAGACGTGGACGTCCAGTCACAGGACCAGGAAACCGTGCATTAAAATCATTATCAGATATGTTAAAAGGTAAACAGGGACGTTTCCGTCAGAACCTGTTAGGAAAACGTGTAGACTATTCTGGACGTTCCGTTATCGTAGTAGGACCAGACTTAAAGATTTATCAGTGTGGTCTTCCAAAAGAAATGGCGATCGAATTATTCAAGCCATTCGTTATGAAAGAATTAGTAGAGCGTAAATTAGCTCACAACATTAAATCAGCTAAGAAAATGGTTGAAAAACTTCAGCCAGAAGTATGGGATGTCTTAGAAGACGTCATTAAAGAACATCCTGTTATGTTAAACCGTGCACCGACACTGCATAGACTGGGAATTCAGGCATTCGAGCCTATCCTGGTAGAGGGTAAAGCGATTCGTCTGCACCCATTGGTATGTACAGCGTATAATGCCGACTTCGACGGTGACCAGATGGCTGTCCATCTTCCATTATCTGTGGAAGCACAGGCAGAGTGTAGATTCCTTCTGTTATCACCAAACAACCTGTTAAAACCATCTGATGGTGGTCCAGTAGCTGTTCCTTCTCAGGATATGGTACTTGGTATCTACTATCTGACATTAGAGAAAGATGGAGACAAAGGTGAAGGTAAATACTTCAAATCTGAGAACGAAGCATACTTAGCTTATGAAAATAAGGTAATCACACTTCATTCTAAGATCAAAGTAAGACGTACAGGTGTGGACAAAGATGGAAATCCTATTTCCCAGATCGTAGATTGTACACTTGGACGTATTCTGTTTAATGAGATCATCTTACAGGATTTAGGATTTGTAGACAGAAGCAAACCAGAAAATGCCTTAGCATATGAGATTGATTTCCATGTAGGAAAGAAACAGTTAAAACAGATCCTTGACAGATGTATCAATATTCATGGAGCAACAAAGACTGCAGAAGTCTTAGATGATATTAAAGCAATCGGATACAAATTCTCTACAAGAGGAGCTTTAACAGTATCCATTTCTGATATGACAGTGCCACCTGAGAAACCTCAGATCTTAGGAGATGCACAGAAACAGGTAGAATTTATCACAGAACAGTATAAACGTGGTCTGATGACTGAAGAAGAGCGTTATAAAGCTGTTGTTAAGACATGGTTCGATGCCGATGACGTTTTAACAGATAAACTGATCAGCGGATTAGACCGATTAAACAACATCTTCATGATGGCCGATTCCGGAGCCCGTGGTTCTAACCAGCAGATCAAACAGTTAGCAGGTATGCGTGGACTGATGGCCGATACATCAGGACGTACAATTGAATTACCAATCAAGTCTAACTTCCGTGAAGGTCTTGACGTACTGGAATACTTTATTTCAGCACATGGTGCTCGTAAAGGTCTGTCTGATACAGCCCTTCGTACAGCCGATTCAGGATACTTAACACGTCGTCTGGTAGACGTATCACAGGATCTGATCATTCGTGAACAGGACTGCTGTGAAGGTACAGGAGAAGAAATTCCAGGAATGTATGTAGAAGCATTCATGGATGGACAGGAAGTTATCGAAAGCTTAGAAGAACGTATCACAGGAAGATACGCAGCAGAAGAGCTTGTGAATAAAGAAACTGGAGAAGTCATTGTAAAAGCAAACCACATGATCACACCAAAACGTGCGAAAGCCGTTTGTGATGCAGGATATACATCTGTTAAGATCCGTACGATGTTAACATGTAAATCCGGAGTTGGAGCTTGTGCGAAGTGTTATGGATCTAACATGGCAACAGGTCAGGCCGTACAGGTTGGAGAAGCTGTCGGAATCATCGCAGCACAGTCAATCGGTGAGCCAGGTACACAGCTTACAATGAGAACATTCCATGCCGGTGGAGTAGCCGGTGATGATATCACACAGGGTCTTCCTCGTGTCGAAGAGTTATTTGAAGCACGTAAACCAAAAGGACTTGCGATCATCGCAGAATTTGGTGGAGAAGTGCAGTTAAAAGATACAAAGAAGAAACGTGAAGTTATCATCACAAACAGAGAAACTGGCGATGTGAAGACATATCTGATCCCTTACGGATCTCGTCTGAAAGTACAGGAAGGACAGATCCTTGAAGCCGGAGATGAACTTACAGAAGGTTCTATCAACCCTCACGATTTATTAAGAATCAAGGGAATCCGTGCAGTACAGGATTACATGATCCGCGAAGTACAGAGAGTATACCGTTTACAGGGTGTAGATATCAACGACAAGCACGTTGAGGTTATCGTACGTCAGATGCTTAAGAAAGTACGTATCGAAGACGGTGGAGACACAGGATACTTACCAGGAGCAATGGTTGATGTATTAGAACTTGAGAAGAGAAACAAAGAGATGGAAGAACAGGGTCTTCAGACTGCAATAGCAGATCAGATCATGCTTGGTATCACAAAAGCATCTCTGGCAACAGATTCCTTCTTATCAGCAGCTTCCTTCCAGGAGACAACAAAAGTTCTTACAGATGCAGCAATCAAAGGAAAAGTCGATCCATTAGTAGGATTAAAAGAAAACGTAATCCTTGGTAAATTGATCCCAGCTGGAACAGGTATGAGACGTTACAGAGATGTCAAGATCAGCACAGATGAAAATGATTTCACGATCGGAGATGAAATCGATTTCGAGGATGAAGAATTTGATATTGAAGAATAATTTGAATTTGTAGTTGGCCAACTGTAGGCTTTGAGTATATGAAAAAAAATAAATACTCTTTTTCATATACTAGTTATGAAGAAATTGATGAAAATGATGTGACGAATGGAGTGAAAGTAACCGGACCTAAGAAGATTACGAAAATGGGAATGTATCGTTATTGTTGGCCGGGGTGTTTGACCGTAATGTATGATGCGGAGAAGATTGGCAAAATACAGATTGCAGATATTAAAAAGAATAACGATTATGCCATGTGGCTGAAAGTAATCAAAAAGGCAAACTGTTATCATTATGATAAAGTGCTGGCACAGTATAGAAAACGGTCAGGATCAATATCTAATCATGGCTATTTAAAATTAGTAAAATGGCACTATAAGTTATTCAAGGAAGCAGATAATAAGAATAGTATTGCATCGTTATTTTTGACTTTACAAAATTTAATTTATGGATGCTGGAAAAAGGTGCGGTACGTTAAAAAGGTGAGTTAATTATGGGTATGAATGATATGCTGCGTAAAATGGCTGTTCTTT